>ENA-ORSR01000704-ORSR01000704.1-human-gut-metagenome-genome-assembly--contig:-NODE-704-length-27433-cov-6.679268_pt1 | contig 27433 bp, 23 predicted proteins | sample MGYA00241901_ERZ509166 | MGnify/ENA primary metagenome ERZ509166 (study PRJEB26280, sample SAMEA2338860) | human gut metagenome | biome: human gut; feature: human-associated habitat; material: faeces... | reverse complement strand
GATGGTTCCGGTACAAGAGGTGCTTTTATTGAACTTTTCGGCATCGAAGAAAAAAATGATGCAGGCGAAAAAGTTGATATGACAACAGAAATGGCGGAAATCACAAACAGCACAGTTATTATGATGACAACCGTAGCAGGCAACCCCAATGCAATCGGTTACATCTCCCTGGGTTCTTTGGATGACAGCGTAAAAGCACTGAAAATTGATGGCGCTGAAGCAACAGCAGAAAACATCAAAAACGGTACTTACAAAGTAGCTCGTCCTTTCAACATCGCAACAAAAGCAGATGTTTCTGAAGTAGCAAGCGACTTTATCACATTCATTATGAGTGACGAAGGTCAGGCAGTTGTTGAAGAAAACGGTTACATCAGCCAGGGCAGCGCAGGCGCTTACACAGCATCCGGCATGAGCGGCAAAATCGTTGTTGCAGGTTCTTCTTCCATCACACCCGTTATGGAAAAACTGAAAGAAGCATACATCGCTCTGAACCCCGATGTAACAATCGAAGTACAGCAGAACGACTCTACAACAGGTATGACTTCCGTAGCAGAAGGTACATGCGATATCGGTATGGCTTCCAGAGAACTGAAAGACAGCGAACTGGCAAATGGTTTGCAGCCCACAGTTATCGCAATGGATGGTATTGCAGTGATCGTAAACCAGGAAAACACAGTAAGCGATATGACAAGCGATACAGTAAAAGCAATCTTCACAGGTGCAACAACAGATTGGTCTGAAGTTGCTTAATCAACAAAAGAAAAAGTGAAAAGAGAAGGAATGTGTTATGCCGAAAGAGAATCCTTTCGGCATAACTTTTGAAAAGAGGAAAGGAGAGGAGAAATACCAATGAAAGAAGGCGTAATGAAAGTTGTTTTCCTGTTGGCAGCGTGCATGTCCATTCTGGCAGTCGCACTGATCTGTATCTTCCTGTTTGCCAATGGTGTGCCTGCAATTCATAAAATCGGTATAACGGAGTTCCTGTTTGGTCAAACATGGAAACCCTCCAATAACATCTATGGAATTTTCCCCATGATCATCGGCAGTATTTATGTTACAGCTGGAGCGATTATCATCGGTGTTCCTATGGGGATTCTGTGTGCTATTTTTCTTGCAAGATTCTGTCCTGATAAATTATATAAAATTGTAAAGCCAGCGGTTTCTCTGCTTGCGGGGATTCCTTCCATTGTATATGGTCTGTTCGGAATGTTATTTTTTGTAACAACGCTGCGCTGGGGATATTCTATGCTGGCAGGTGCGTTTACACTGGCAATTATGGTACTTCCTGTTATTATGAGAACAACAGAAGAAGCACTTTTGGCAGTGCCAGATACTTACCGTGAGGCAAGTTTTGGCCTAGGTGCAGGAAAACTTAGAACTATATTTGTGGTTATTTTACCTTCTGCAGTACCTGGAATTTTTTCCGGTGTAATTTTGTCTATTGGACGTATTGTAGGAGAAACTGCAGCTTTAATGTATACAGCAGGAACAGTGGCAGAGCTGCCGGATAGTGTGATGTCTTCTACGAGAACTCTATCTGTACATATGTATTCTCTTGCAAGCGAAGGGTTGTATGTAAATCAAGCTTATGCAACAGCAGTTGTATTACTTGTAATTGTATTGGTAATTAACTGGTTGTCCGGAAGAATTGCCCGCAAGATTAAGAAAGGATAAATAAAAAGAATGAGTAAGTTTTCGATTTCCGATTTGGATTTATATTATGATAAAGGAGCTTTTCACGCATTAAAAAACATAAATCTGGAAATTCAGGCAAATGAGATTACTGCATTTATCGGACCATCCGGTTGTGGAAAATCTACCTTGCTGAAATCTTTAAATAGAATGAATGATTTGGTAGAGGGTTGTCAGATTACAGGAAATATATTATTAGATGGAGAAGATGTTTATGGAGACATGAATGTTAACCTTCTAAGAAAGCGTGTAGGAATGGTATTCCAGAAACCGAATCCTTTTCCTATGAGTATTTACGATAATATTGCTTATGGTCCAAGGACACACGGTATCCGTTCAAAAGTAAAGTTGGATGAAATTGTAGAGCAATCATTGAGAAGCGCAGCAATTTGGGACGAAGTAAAAGATCGTTTGAAATTAAGTGCACTTGGTATGTCAGGTGGACAGCAGCAGAGACTTTGTATTGCAAGAGCATTGGCAGTAGAACCGGAAGTATTGTTGATGGATGAGCCTACTTCTGCGCTTGATCCGATTTCCACTTCCAAAATAGAAGAATTAGCAGTAGAATTAAAGAAAAAATATACGATTGTTATGGTTACTCACAATATGCAGCAGGCAGCACGTATTTCTGATAAAACAGCTTTTTTCCTTTTAGGAGAAATGGTAGAATACGGAAATACAGAGGAAATGTTTTCTATGCCTAAGAATAAGAAGACAGAAGATTATATTACAGGAAGATTTGGTTAATTGCGTTATATTAAAAAATAAAATATGATTCGGAAAATGCGCATGAACTATCAGGTATAAGTTTTAATGATTTCTTCGGCAATGAATCGTTTGGCAATACAGCGATTCATTGCCTGTTTTTCTATGTAATGATGGGCTTCAGGTTCACTCATGGAGAGCTCGCTGATTAAAATCCATTTTGCTTTATTAACCAGACGGATTTCTGCCATTTTGTCTTCAATAGATAAAGACTTTTTTTCAAATTGTCTTAAACGTTCACGAGCGCTTTCCATCCAGGTAAGAGAATGGAGAATAATAGGCTTAGAAATTGGTTTTGGCAGTGTGAACACACCATATTCAGCCACTTTGTCATGAATAGAGGGCTGAATGTCACCTTTAACAAGAAGGAGTACCACACATTGCTTGGAAGTAGATATGTCAATTGCAAAACGGGTGCCAATATCATCAGGAAGAGGAGCATTGATGATAACAAAGTCAAAAGCTTTTTCTGCTAATATACGTCTGGCAGCACTGACACTTGAGACCGTCAGGACAGGATAATAGCGTATTTCAGACAACAGACTGGTGAATGCAGAGGTGAAGCTATCTGTTGCAGATACGATGAGTATACTGTAAACACGTTCTCTTAAACTCATTTAATCTCCTCCTTCTTTTGTTCATTTGATTTATCGGTTACAATAGATGTTTAATATAGCATCCGGTATATATTTTCTGATGAAATCACTGTTTGCGGCTGTGGTACAGGCAGATTTGAAATTTTCCGGAAGTTGTTTAAAGCTTGTAAGGATATCTTTATCTGCTTTGTACAGATTAATATCAGAGGGTGCAGGAAGTTCTGTTTTATTTTGAATTCCGTCCAGAATAGCATAAATAATCAGGGCAAATGCCAGATAGGTATTCGCAGAGGGATCAGGAGAACGAAGTTCTACACGTCGATATTTGCCAATTGCTGAAGGAACTCTGATAAGCTGTGAACGGTTTTCATTGGACCATGAAATATATTTCGGAGCCTTGTTTTTTCCAAAACGTTTATAAGAATTTTCTGTTGGATTTAAAAATATTGTCATATCCGAAATTTTATCTAAAATACCCGCTATCAGATAATTCATATTATCTGTACTGTCAGAAGATTTGACAGATATATTAATATGAAATCCATTTCCAGGCGCATGTTCTAATGGCTTTGGCTTAAAATCAGCAAAAATCCCATTTTGCTGCGCAATTGTTTTGACAACGGTTTGAAATGTCATTGCATTGTCAGCTGCTGTTAAAGGATTAGAGTAGCGGAAGTCAATTTCATTTTGTCCTGGTCCTTCTTCATGATGGGAACTTTCTGGCTGAATACCCATTTGCTCCAATGTCAGACATATTTCACGACGTATATTTTCACCTCTGTCTTCCGGAGCAATATCCATATAAGAGGCATTGTCATAAGGAAGTTTTGTGGATTTGCCATTGTTATCTAATTGGAATAGATAAAACTCCTGTTCTGCACCAAAGAAAAATTGATAACCGGCATATTCAGCGGCCTGAATTGCTTTTTTTAAAATAGAACGTGTGTCACACTCAAATATTTTTCCGTCCGGATAGGTAATGCTACAGAACATTCTTACCACACATCCATGTTCTGGTCTCCAGGGTAAGGGCATCAGAGTGTCTGGTTCTGGATGAAGGAACAAATCAGAATGCGTTTCGTCTCCAAAACCTGCGATTGCAGATGCATCAATGGCAATACCATATTCAAAAGCCCGAGGAAGTTCCTGAGGCATAATGGATATATTCTTCTGTTTGCCAAATACATCGCAAAAGGCAAGACGAATGAATTTAACATCTTCTTCCTGCACATATTGGATGATCTCTTCTTTTGAATACTTCATAATACTACCTGCTTTCTTTAATTTGGCACATACATTTGTTTGTATGGATTTTTACTGTCTGGTGTAATAACTGTAAAAGGAACAGATAAAAGCTTATCTATAGAATATGTGAAATCTCTACAGTACTCAGACAGATATTCCATAATTTCATCTAAATCCTTTGAAGTTGCGTATCTTGCAGTAACTTGTTCTGGAAAGCAGATATCTTTGCAATTCCCGCGCAAAAACATTTTTCCACCGTGCATTCCGGTACATGGGAAGTTCCCTACTATAGGTTTTCCGACAGTGTTTATTCCAAGAACAATAATGATGCCACCAGCCTGATATTCGCCCAGAAAGCTTCCGGTATGTCCACCAATAATCATAACAGGAATTTTTTCTTTATAAGCTTTCATATGAATCCCGGCGCGATATCCTGCGTTACCTTTTACATAAATCTTGCCCCCACGCATAGCGTAACCGGCAGCATCTCCGATATTACCATGTATAAGAATTTTTCCTTCATTCATAGTATCGCCCACAGCGTCTTGAGCATTGGCATTTACTACAATATTGGCATTGTTTAAATAGGAACCCAGTGCGTTTCCTGGAATGCCATTGATTGTAATATTTTTATCAGACATACCTGCAGCAATAAACCTTTGCCCACAGCAACTTTCAATCATACAGTCTTTATCTGCATTGCACAGTGCTTCATTCACAGCTCTGTAATTTAAATTTGCAGCATTAATGATTTTCATATTATACCATACCTTCCTAAAAAAAGTTTATATTTTTGAAATTATTCTCCGGCATGAAAAATACCAAGTATTTCAAGTTCTTTTTCCGTTAACCCGATGCCACGCAACATGAGACGATTTCCTCGTAATGCTTCAATTGAATTAATACCCATGCCACCCATAAGCTCTTTGATTTCATGGTTCCATGCGGTTATTAGATTAACTAAGCGTTGCTTTCCGATTTCTGGATCAAGTCTCTTTACAAGTTCTGGTCTTTGAGTTGCGATTCCCCAGTTGCATTTGCCGCTTTGACAGGTACGGCAGAGGTGACAGCCGAGAGCTAGCAGGGCAGCAGTAGCTATGTAACAGGCATCTGCGCCCAGTGCTATAGCTTTTACTACATCAGCAGCGCTGCGAATACTTCCGCCCACTATCAGTGATACATTGTTACGAATGCCTTCGTCACGAAGCCGCTGGTCAACAGAGGCAAGCGCAAGTTCAATGGGGATGCCCACATTATCTCTGATTCTGGTAGGTGCAGCTCCTGTACCGCCACGAAAGCCATCGATGGCAATAATATCAGCTCCGCTGCGGGCAATTCCGCTTGCAATAGCTGCAATATTATGAACAGCGGCAACCTTAACAATGACTGGTTTTTGGTATTGTGTAGCTTCTTTTACTGAAAAAACAAGTTGACGCAAATCCTCGATAGAGTAGATATCATGATGGGGGGCGGGAGAGATTGCATCAGAGCCTTCAGGAATCATGCGGGTACGCGATACATCACCGATTATTTTTGTACCGGGAAGATGTCCGCCAATGCCTGGTTTTGCACCTTGTCCCATTTTAATTTCTATTGCAGAGCCTGCTTTTAAATAATCTTCGTAAACGCCGAAACGTCCGGAAGCTACCTGCACAATAGTATTTTTTCCATAGCAGTAGAAGTCTTCATGCAATCCACCTTCTCCGGTATTATACAAAATTCCGAGTTCTGTTGCTGCCAGAGCAAGGGATTTATGAGCGTTATAGCTGATAGAGCCGTAGCTCATGGCAGAGAACATAACAGGCATGGAGAGTTCCAACTGGGGAGGAAGTTTGCAGTCTAATTTTCCATCTGCTGTACGATTTATTTTGGAGGGCTTCTTTCCAAGGTACACACGAGTCTCCATGGGTTCGCGCAAAGGATCAATAGAGGGGTTTGTTACTTGTGAAGCATTAATAAGGATTTTATCCCAGTATACAGGCAGTGATTTTGGATTTCCCATGGAAGATAAAAGGACACCGCCACTGTTTGCCTGCTTATAAATTTCATTTACTGTGTTTTGGGACCAGTTGGTATTTTTCCGTAGGGTACATTCGTTTTTTATAATTTTTAATGCTCTGGTAGGACAGAATGAAACACATCTCTGACAGTTGACACATTTTGTTTCATCATGTTTCATAATTTTATGTTCTTTGTCGTAAAAGTGAACTTCATTGGCACATTGTTGTTCGCATATTCGACAGGTAATACATCTGTTTTCATTTCTTATTATTTCAAATTCAGGATAGATAAATTCTATGCTCATAAAAATACACCTTCCTTTACTTTTATAATAACCGGTTCACCGCCGGCAGGAGACCAAATGTTTTCTGCATTCGGTTCCATGGTTCGGATTGCAGCTTCTTCACTGGCGATAAATACTTTGTCTTTTTTTTCACCAACAACCATAGAACGTAATTTAAGTCGGTCATTTAATGCCATTAGTCCCCCATTAAAACCTAAAACAATAGAAAAAGGACCGGTTATAAGCAGACTTGGGAATATAGTTCGGAGATAAGTGTGTTTTTGCTGGTCATTCAAATCTGTTTTTGCTTCAATAGTACTCCAGAAAGGAGCAGCAATGACGCTTGCAGCTTCTCCAAGGGTGAGTCCCTGTATACGGAGCAGATAATCCATGATGTAAGTAATAACTTCTGTATCGGTTTGGAGTGTACATTTGTAGCCGAACATTTCCATAAATCGGCGATTCGCATCATAAGATGAAATTTCACCATTATGTACAATAGAATAATCAAGTAGTGTAAATGGATGTGCACCGCCCCACCAGCCAGGAGTGTTTGTTGGATAACGTCCGTGAGCAGTCCAGGAATATCCCTCATATTCATCCAGTTTATAAAAAATCCCTACATCTTCAGGAAACCCCACAGCTTTGAAGGTTCCCATATTTTTTCCGCTGGAGAAAACATAGGCGCCGGGCATTTCTGCATTTATTTTCATAACTGTTCGGGCAACAAATTCATTTTCGTCTAGTTGCAGAGAGGTTAAAACAGATTGGAGGGGGGCAACAAAATATCGCCATATAATGGGTTCATTTGTAATTACCGGTATTTTACGGGTTGGAATGATTTCAGACTGGACAATTTCAAATTGATCTTTTAAAAAAGCTTCACATTTTTTCCTTGTGTCTCTGGTATCAAAAAACATATGTAATGCATAAAAATCTTTATATTGAGGGTAAATACCGTAACCGGCAAAACCTCCGCCTAATCCATTAGAGCGGTCATGCATAGGCTTCATGGAGTTTATAATCATTTCTCCGGACATTTTATTTCCTTCTTTGGAAATTACTGCTGAGATTGCACATCCGGAAGGAATTCTTACCTGACCTTCAAATTTCATATTATCTGCACCTTCCTTTCAAAATAAATAAAAAAGGCATTCATTTTAAGGACAGAAAAAATCTGTACGAAAAATGAACACCTTTGCTCATATTCCATATATATACAGCGTATGGTCAGTTTTGTCAAGAGTGATAATTGCAAAATGAGAAAAAATAAAAAAAGGGATTGACAAATAAATTTGCGAGGTGTATTATCCAACACGTAAAGGCAAGGGCGTCTTTGAGAACATAATCTCAGAGACGCTTTTTCCGTTGTTGCAAAGAAACAGATAGAAAAAGGCAAGGGCGTCTTTCATGTGGATAGCAGGAAAGGCATCCTTGTCTTTTTTCGTGCGAAAGGAGTGTCGTTATGAAGAAGAAAAATGTTTCCAAATATTTTGGCTGTATGGTGTTTGATGACAGGGTTATGAAGGCAAGTTTATCTTCAAAAGTATATCAGTCATTGAGAAAAACCATTGATGAAGGTGAACAATTAGACAGCAGCGTAGCAGACGTTGTGGCAGAAGCTATGAAAGAATGGGCTGTATCGAAAGGCGCAACACATTACACACACTGGTTTCAGCCGCTGACCGGAATCACAGCAGAAAAACATGACAGCTTTATTTCTCCTTCTCCAAACGGAGGCGTTATCATGGAATTTTCGGGTAAGGAACTGATCAAAGGAGAGCCGGATGCCTCTTCCTTCCCTTCCGGAGGTTTAAGAGCTACCTTTGAGGCAAGAGGATATACCACATGGGATCCGACTTCCTATGCGTTTATTAAAGGAAAAACCTTATGTATTCCCACAGCTTTTTGTTCTTATGGAGGAGAAGCGTTGGACAAGAAAACGCCGCTGCTTCGTTCCATGAAGGCATTGAATAAGCAGGCGCTTCGGATTCTCCGTCTGTTCGGCAATGAAAAGGTATCATACGTTATTACTTCTGTAGGACCGGAACAAGAATACTTCCTGATTACAAAAGAAATGTATGATCAAAGAAAAGATCTTCAATTTACAGGACGCACTTTATTTGGAGCAAGACCTCCGAAAGGACAGGAGATGGATGACCATTATTTCGGTGTGATCAAGCCAAGAGTAGAGGCTTACATGGCGGACTTAAATGAGGAACTCTGGAAGCTTGGAATCCTTGCAAAGACACAGCACAATGAAGTGGCTCCGGCACAGCATGAGCTGGCGCCGATCTACACAACGACCAACATTGCTACGGATCACAACCAGCTGACGATGGAAATCATGCAAAAAGTAGCCGCACGGCATGGATTGGTTTGTCTTCTTCATGAGAAACCGTTTGCAGGAGTGAATGGAAGCGGAAAACATAATAACTGGTCCATCTCCACTGATACAGGCGTAAACCTGCTGTCGCCGGGAGAAACACCTTATGAGAATGCGCAGTTTTTACTGTTTCTGTGCGCAGTGATCAAAGCGGTGGATGATTATCAGGATCTGCTGAGGCTGTCTGTTGCAACCGCAGGAAACGATCATCGTCTGGGAGCAAATGAAGCGCCGCCGGCAATTATTTCCGTATTTCTGGGAGACCAGCTTACCGATGTTATGAACCAGTTAATCACTACGGGTATGGCAAATCACAGTATCGGAATGGAAAAGCTGGAAACAGGTGTAAAGGCAATTCCTGAATTTATGCGTGACACAACGGACAGAAACAGAACCTCACCATTTGCTTTTACAGGAAATAAATTTGAATTCCGTATGGTGGGCTCCAGAGACTCTATTGCACCGGCGAATGTGGTGTTGAATACCATTGTAGCTCAGGCATTTAAAGAAGCCTGTGATGTTCTGGAAAGCGCAGAGGACTTTGACGTAGCGGTTCATGATTTAATGAAAAAGAACTTTACAGAGCATCAGCGCATTGTGTTTAACGGAAACGGCTATTCACAGGAATGGGTAGAGGAAGCCGAAAAGAGAGGACTTCCAAACCTCAGCTGTATGGTAGAGACCATCGAAACACTTACCAGCGAAAAGACCATAGAGCTTTTTGAAGAATTCGGTGTCTTTACAAAAGCAGAATTAGAGTCAAGAAAAGAAATCAAATATGAAGCTTATGCAAAAGCAATTAACATTGAAGCAAGAACCATGCTGGATATTGCCGGAAAGCAGATTATTCCTACGGTGATTAAGTATACAAAACAGCTTGCAGACTCCATTAATGCAGTAGTTGCAGCAGGGATTTTAGAGGTGGAGGTACAGACTGATTTATTAAGCGAAACATCTGCACTTTTAAAAGAAACAAAAAATGCCTTAAATCATCTGAAAGAGGTAACAGAGTCAGCAGCGGCTATGGAGGACGGAAAAGAGAAAGCGTTCTATTATCGCCAGCAGGTAATTCCGGCTATGGAAGCATTGAGAAAACCGGTAGATGAGCTGGAAATGATTGTGGATAAAGAGATTTGGCCAATGCCGTCTTATGGTGATTTATTATTTGAAGTATAAAGGATAAGGGAGTTATTTCTACTAAGTGCGTATCGAGAACATTGATATATTTTACGCTTAGTGTAATAACTTCCTTTTATATATGTGGAAGGTTTGGGATTTCTCCGGCAAATGCAGGGGGGAGATTGAGAGAGAAACGTAATGATTGAATAAGGAAAGATAGAAAGAGGAATTAGTGTATGAAGGAATTGGAGTTTTTAAGGGAACAGCAGGTGGATAAGGGACTGATAGAAGGTGTGGAGGAGTTTCGCTGTAAGTATTCTGTGGAGGACGGTGAGCAGGGCAGAGTAAGCTGTCCTGATATGTATTTTTACGGCAGGGAAGTGCTGGAAATGGGAATTGCAGCTCTTCTTCAGGGAGAAAATCTGCTGCTTACAGGAGCAAAGGCAACGGGAAAGAATGTTTTGGCAGAAAATCTGGCATGGATTTTCGGACGCCCTGTTTATAATGTTTCTTTTCATGTGAATACGGACAGCGGTGATTTAATCGGTACAGATACTTTCGTCAACAATGAAGTGCAGCTTCGCAAAGGAAGTATTTACCGTTGCGCTCAGTATGGCGGCTTTGGAATTTTAGATGAAATCAACATGGCAAAGAATGATGCCGTATCAGTACTTCATGCGTCTTTAGATTACAGAAGAAGCATTGATGTTCCGGGATATGATAAAATTGATATGCACGAAGCAGCCAGATTTATCGGGACCATGAACTACGGTTATGCAGGCACAAAAGAGTTAAACGAAGCTCTTGTTTCCCGTTTTATGGTAATTGATATGCCGCCGCAGGATGAGGAGACGCTGGATTATATCTTATCTTCTAAATTTCCCGCATTAAAGGAAAATGCAAAGAAACAGTGGATTGGACTTTTCATGGATTTACAGTTAAAGGCACAAAACGGTGAAATCAGCACCAAGGCTCTGGATCTTCGAGGCATTTTAGGCGCGTTAAAGACGATACAGAGAGGCTTAAAGCCAAGGCTTGCGGTACAGATTGGCGTGGTAAATAAGTGCTTTGATATTTTTGAAAAAGAAATTGTACAGGATGTTGTGCTTACCAGAATTCCTGATACATGGACGCCGCAGGATGTGTTTGAGAAGTAGAGGTTATTATGGAAGAATTTGAACTGGAAAACAGAATAAAAAATCTGATGTGGACGGTCAGCGGTGATTATTCTCTGGAATTTAAGCCTGATTTAGCGGCTTTTGCAAAATCTAAATATGTTGCGCTGTATGATGGAATTAAGCAGGGCGCTTTTGCACGATATTTTAACAGGGAGGAATATTCGCTTTATCTGGTGAAAAAGATTTACCTTCATGCAATGGAAGCGCCGCTTATGGATTTGGCACAGCTTTGCATTGAATTTGCGGTTTCCGGGAAGATTATAGCAGAGAGGGAAGGTGTTTCCAATATCCGAAGACGTGCCTGTGAGGACATTCTGGATATGGATTTTCATAAATTAACGGGAAATCCGGCAGGAAAGCTGAAAATAGCTCTGTTTCGTGAAATTTTAAACGGAAAGGGAGCGGCAGAAGCAAGACAGCGTCACTTTATGGACATGGTACAGGAGCTTTCCGAGGCACAGGATACCATGGAGCTTATTCAGACAACGGACAAGCTGTACAATGAGCTGATTGACCCCTATTTTGAGCGTAATCAGGGAGATTTAGAAAAAGTTCTGTCTGTAACCTTGGAGGAACTGGCAGAATTTTCGTGGGAAGACTTTCTGGAAGAAGAGGCGTTGGAAAGCACACTGGAAACCTATCTGGATAAGGTTACGGAAAATATGACAAACCTGGATACCAGAGAGACAGAAACAAAAGAGGAGCAGGAGAAAAATACAGAGGAAACCACTAAACGGATTTTAGTGGTGGATGAAAAAGCGCTGGAAAAGATGTATTCCTATGTGGAGAGAAACTACGGAAAGACTTATCTTACAGAGGGTGAGGAAAAGAAAATCAATGCTCTTGTGTGTCGGGGTATACACAGCGACTGCAGCCTTTATTTTACAAAAGGAATTTTAAAAGAGCCGGTGATGCGGAATTATCAGTACGAGTATGCCAGAAAACAAAGAAGCAAGAACCTTTATGAATATCATGATAATCACAGAGTGGTTAAAAATAATATTCGTCTTCTCACCGATATGCTGAAAAAGACTCTTACCATGAGAGAGGAAAAAGAGGAAACTTTGGCAGACAGAGGAACTCTGCTTCCTAAAAGACTGTGGCGTATTGGGAGAACGGGAAATGTGCAGGTTTTTAAACGGGAGCTTTACGAAGACAGCAGTAGCTTCGTGGTAGATGTTTTAATTGATGCCAGCGGTTCTCAGCGCTCCAGACAGGGACAGGTTGCCATTCAGGCATATATTTTAAGCGAGGCGTTAAGCAACGTGGGTATTCCCCACAGAGTAACCAGCTTCTGTACTTTTTGGGATTATACGGTGCTGCATAATTTTCGGGATTATGACGCAGACAGAACAGAAAACAGCAATATTTTTGAATATGTGACTTCTTCCAACAACAGAGACGGACTTGCTGTTAAGGCGGTGGAATATGATTTGCTGCAAAGGGAAGAGGAGCATAAAATTCTGATTGTGTTAAGTGACGGAAAGCCTTATGATGTTATTTTAAATCGGCCCAATGCCAGAAATCCAAAGCCTTATCACGGGGATTACGCTATAAAGGATACGGGATTTGCAGTGCGGAAGCTTCGCAATCAGGGAGTCTGTGTCTTGGGCGTTTTTGCAGGAGAGGAAAAGGACTTACAGGCGGAGAAAAAGATTTTTGGCAAGGATTTTGCCTATATACGGGATATTTCCGGATTTTCTCCTGTGGTAGGCCGATATCTGATAAAGCAATTAGAAAAAAACACTTGATAATTAAAAAAACTTCTGCTATATTAGTATAATATGTTTAAAAATACTTATATTCGGGATAAATCCCCAGAGGATAGTAATGAGCGAAAAAATAGAAATTATGGGAATTTCTGTTGAGAAGTGTTATGCAGAGGATGTTATGGAAAGCATTAACCAGCAGTGGTATCAGGAAACGCTGGCTACTTACGGAGTGCTTACCATGAACCTCTTGCTGGCAGCTCAGCAGGATGAAGAATTAAAAGAGTATATAGAAACGCTGGATAAAGCAGTGGCAGATGAGCCCGAAATCGTAAAGGCAGCAGGACTTGAGGACAAGGAATGGGAAAATGATATTTCGGAGCATGGCTTTTTCGGAACGGTATTCTGGTTGCTGAACCATTATAAGAACGAAATTTTTCTTTTAGGAGAAAACGAAGAGGACACAGAAAAATTATATGGATATCTTCAGGAAAAATATCCGGATATTGTCATACTTGGCAAGGACTTTCTCATGGGCGATGAGGACGACCAGGTGGACAAGGTGATTAACGAAATCAATATGTGGAACCCTCAGGCAGTTCTAAGCTGTTCCAGAGTATATGATTTGGAGCGGTTTGTAAAAAGACATCGAAAAAAAATCAATACAAAGCTCTGGTTCAGTCTGGGAAGCTGCCTTGATATTTTCCGTGAGGGAGGCAAAAAACCAAGCTGGCTCAACCGCTTTATGGAAAAGAACAATTTCAAAAAAATGGTATCAAAGTACAATGAGGACATGGAGAAAATGTGAATAAATTGTTACATTTTTGAAAAAAAGATGTAATATATTGCATTTTCTCTTTCCTTTTTTTTGATTTTGTATTAGTATATATAGTAGGGTTTTTATGGGAGATGTAACACCGAAATAACTATATGATGAAAGAAGGAGAAAACATGATATCAAATCAGATACTGCAAAATACACTGGATGGTTTAAAAGGAATATCCAGAAGTGATTTTTGTGTAACAGATATGGAAGGAAAGGTTTTAGCAACTACTTTTTCCGGCAGCGTATGCGGACAGGAGGAAGTAAGCGCATTTGCCAATTCTCAGGCAGACAGTCAGGTGGTAAAAGGAAATCAGTATTTTAAAATATATGATGACCATCAGTTAGAATATGTTTTGGTCGTAAGCAGCGCAGGGGACGATGTTTATACATTGGGAAAGCTGGTTGTATTCCAAATTCAGGGCTTGCTTACCGCATATAAGGAGAGATTTAATAAGGATAACTTTATTAAAAATCTTTTGTTGGACAATCTGCTTTTGGTAGATATCCATAATCGTGCAAAAAAGCTTCACATTGAGGTAGATGTACGCAGGGTTGTATATATACTGGAGAGCAGTCAGGACAAGGACTACGGTTCTCTGGAAAATATCAAAAATCTTCTGGGAGGAAAACCCGGAGATTTTGTCACAGCGGTAGACGAGAAAAATATTATTATTGTCAAGGAATTAGCTCCGTCTGACGGATATCCCCAGTTGGAAAAGACAGCCAACAATATTCTGGCTGCTCTGGGCGTGGAGAAAGACGGTACAACACATATTGCTTATGGAACCATTGTAAAAGAATTGAAAGAGGTTTCACGCTCTTATAAGGAAGCAAAGATGGCTCTTGATGTAGGCAAGATTTTCTTTGGGGAGAGAGATGTAATTGCGTACAGTTCTCTGGGAATTGGAAGACTTATTTATCAGCTTCCTATCCCTCTTTGCAAAATGTTTATTCGGGAAATTTTTGATACACATTCTCCCGATGATTTTGATGAGGAGACGCTTACTACAATTAACAAATTCTTTGAAAACAGCTTGAATGTTTCAGAAACCTCCAGACAGCTTTACATTCACAGAAATACGCTGGTATATCGTCTGGATAAGCTTCAGAAAAGCACAGGACTTGACCTGAGAGTTTTTGAAGATGCAATTACCTTTAAAATTGCATTGATGGTAGTAAAGTATATGAAGTACATGGAAACACTTGATTACTAAGGAACAGAAAAACAGGAGGTTATTATGATTGATTTAAAAAACGTGAGTAAATCATACAGCAAGGGCCAGCCGGCCATTGACAACATGACACTTCACGTGGATAAGGGTGAATTCGTATTTATCGTAGGAAACAGCGGTTCCGGAAAATCAACTCTTATCAAACTGCTGTTAAAGGAACTGGATCCTACAAGCGGAACAATTACAGTAAACGGACAGGTTCTCAATAAACTGAAACGCAGAAAAGTAGCGAAATACCGCAGGGGAATTGGTGTTGTATTTCAGGATTTCCGTCTTTTAAAGGATAGAAATGTATATGAAAACGTAGCGTTTGCTCAGCGTGTTATTCAGCGCCCGACTCGTATTATTAAAAAACGAGTACCGGAAATGCTCACATTGGTAGGATTAGCAGAAAAGTATAAATCAAAGCCTGACCAGCTCTCCGGTGGAGAACAGCAGAGAGTTGCCCTTGCAAGAGCGTTGGTAAATAGACCGAGTATCCTGCTGGCAGATGAGCCCACAGGAAACTTAGATCCTAAGAACTCCTTTGAAATTATGAAGCTCTTAGAGGAAATCAACGAAAGAGGCACAACGGTTCTGGTGGTTACACATAACAGAGAAATCGTAAATGCGTTTAAAAAGCGTGTAATTACCATGAAGAAAGGCGTCATTGTAAGTGATGAACAAGAAGGTGAATATCTGAATGAGAATTAGTACGATTGCTTATGTATTAAAACAGGGATTTAAAAACATTTGGAGAAATCTGCGATTTTCTCTGGCATCCATTGCAACTATGTCAGCATGTATCTTTTTATTCGGTTTGTTCCTTTCCATTATTATGAACTTCCGCTATATTGTAGATACTGCGGAGGAAGGCGTAGCCGTTGTCGTTTACTTTGATAAAGGCATCAAACAGGAAGAAATTGACCAAATCGGAGCAGATATCGAGAAGCAGCCGGAGGTGGCGGATGTGAAGTATATTTCCGCAGACGTAGCTTGGGATGAATTCAGCGAAGTATACTTAGGCGGAGATGAAGATATGGCAGAGGGATTTAAGGATCAGGATAATCCGCTGGCAAACTCCGCACGCTTTGATGTATATCTGAAAGAAGTAGAAAGTCAGGCAGACCTTGTAAAACATATTGAAGGTCTGGAAGGCGTTCGAGAAGTAAAACAGTCAAAAGAAGCGGCAGATATGCTGTCAACCTTTAATAAACTGGTTGGATATGTATCGATTGTTATTATTTTAATTCTTCTGGCAGTGGCATTTTTCCTTATTAACAATACTATTACGATGGGTATTTCTATTCGTCAGGAAGAAATCGGTATTATGAAACTTATTGGCGCTACGGATTTCTTTGTCAGAGTACCGTTTATTATTGAAGGTATTCTCTTAGGTACTATCGGTGCGGCGCTTCCAATGGGTATTTTATACATGATTTATGAAAAAGCAGTAGAATATGTGATTACCAGATTTAATATTCTGGGTGGATTTCTTCAATTTCTGGATGTTTGGGAAGTATTCCGTTTCTTACTGCCGGTCGGAGTAGGACTGGGTATTGGTATCGGTTTAATCGGAAGTATTGTTTCCCTTAGAAAGCACTTAAAGGTATAAGACAGGGAGAGCCGCATGAAATTAAAGAACAAGAAAACTGCAATGCTGCTGGCAAGCTGTCTGGCAATTTCTAATGTACTTTCCGTATCGGCAGCAAATGAGACGGAAGTAAACAAGAAGAAGACAGAGCTGGAAAGTCAGATAGAAGATAAAGAACAGCAGGTAAGCTCTTTGCAGCAGCAGAAGGACAATGTGCTGTCCGCTATTAAGAAATTAGATGAAAAGTATGCCAAAGCACAGGAAAATCTGGATACTTTAACAGGACAGATTGAAGATAAGAATGCTGAAATCGAAAAAAACAGTGCAGAGCTGGAAAAAGCAAAAGAAAAAGAAGCAATCCAGTATGAAGATATGAAAAAGAGAATACAATATCTTTATGAGGCAGGAAATATTTCAATGATTTCTGTTATTCTGGGAGCAGATGATTTTGCAGAGGCATTGAGCCGAACAGAAAATTTCAGACAGCTTACTTCTTATGACCGAAAACAATTAGAAAAATATAAAAAGACCTGTAAGAAAATCGGAAATCTGGAAAAGGATTTAAAGAAAGAAAAGTCAGACTTAGAAGAATACAAACAATCTGCTGAGGAAGAAAAGAGTAATATTGAAACTTCTATTAGTAAAAAGCAGGAAGAAATTACAAAGTTTGAAGCGGGTATTGACGCTGCGGTAATGGAACAGTCTGACTTAGAAGGTGAACTGGCAATTCAGAATGAGATTTTGAAGCAGATGAAAGAGGAAGTGCAAAGCGCAGGAGGACAGGAAAGCTCTTTTCCTTCCAATGAAAGCACAAATTCTGATGCAAATAAGACAGAGCAGCCAGAGTCAAAACCGGAAGTAAAGCCGGAAGAGAAACCGAATACACAGCCGGAGACAAAGCCGGAGGAAAAACCGGATAACAGTCAGTCTGAGAACAGTGGTTCTCCACAGTTTACATGGCCTTGTCCGTCTTCTCATAATGTAACCAGTCCTTTTGGAGACAGAAATTCACCTACTGCGGGAGCTTCCAGCAACCATAAAGGAATTGATATCGGAGCAAGTAGCGGTTCTCCCATTGTAGCCGCAGCAGCAGGTACGGTAACGGTTTCTACATATTCAGAGTCAGCAGGAAACTATGTAACCATAGACCACGGAAATGGTTTTTATACAGTCTATATGCACGCATCTGCACGTTATGTAAAGGTCGGACAGAAGGTAAGCGCCGGTCAGCAGATTGCAGCAGTAGGTTCAACAGGATATTCAACAGGACCGCATCTTCATTTCGGTGTTATGAAAAATGGAGTATATGTAAATCCTATGAATTATTTATAAGATAAAGGGGGCTGTAAATGCAGTCCTCTTTCTTCATTTCATAGGAAATTGCTCTGTTACGCAATCTATTTATCCAAATTGGCATTTTAAGGAGCAGAAAAATGGAAAGAAAAAAGTTTATAAAAGGTTTTCTTTTAGGAATTGTACTGACACTTGTTGTAGGTGGTGCAGGATTAAAAATTTATGATTATGCACAGGAAAAAAGTGCAGAAGACAAAGCTGTAAATCAGGATTTTGTGGAAAAAGCAAAGGTACTGGAAAAAATTATTGATGATGAATTTACCGGTGAGATTGACAAAGACTTTATGGAAACCGGTATGTATAAGGGAATGATGGCAAGTCTTGGAGACCCTTATTCCGCATATTATACAAAAGAGGAATATGAGGAATTAAATACAGAGACAACAGGTCTGTATAAAGGAATTGGCGTTGTGATGCAGATGGACATGGAAACAGGTATGGTAAAGCTGGTGAGATGTTATGAGGGAGCTCCGGGGGCAAAGGCAGGACTTTTGCCGGATGATATTTTGCTCAAGGTAAACAATGAAGACATTGCAGGTATGGAGCTTTCAGAAGTGGTGGAAAAAGTGAAGACCTCAGAAGGCGAAGTTGCACATTTGACAGTGGCAAGAGAAGGAGAAAATGATTATCTGGAATTTGACGTTCCTTTGGAGGAAGTAAATATTCCCGTTGTGGAGCATAAGATGCTGGAGGACAATGTAGGCTATATTCTGTTGTATGAATTTACAGAGCAGACGGAAAGCCAGTATCTGGAAGCCTTTGAAGATTTAAAAAATCAGGGAATGGAACGTCTTATTGTAGACGTAAGAAATAATCCGGGGGGACTTTTAACATCGGTATGCAATATTTTAAATGATATCTTACCGGAAGGCTTGATTGTATATACAGAGGACAAAGACGGCAAGAGAGAAGAAGTTCATTCAGACGGAAAAAGTGAGCTGGATATTCCTCTGGCAGTCCTTGTAAACGGAAACAGCGCCAGTGCATCAGAAATTTTTGCAGGAGCAATACAGGATTATGGTGTGGGAACGATTGTGGGAACCACAACCTTCGGAAAGGGAATTGTGCAAAGTCTTATTCCTCTTACAGACGGAAGCGCAGTAAAGACTACCACAGCAAAATATTATACGCCAAAGGGAAGATGTATTCACGGCACGGGAATTCAGCCGGACATCGAAGCAGAACTGGCAGAAGAATTACAAAAGAAGACAGTGCTTACTTATGAAGAGGATACACAGCTTCAAAAGGCAGTAGAAGCAGTAAAAGAAATAGAAAAGTAGGAGAGGAGAAGAAACTTATGACAGAGAGAGAACGCATGGATAAAGGGATTTTATATGACCCAGGAGATGAAGAGATTTTAGCAGAGCAGTTTCCATATTTGGATGAATTAAAAGAATTTAATGAAGTGCCCTCCGGTGAAGTGAAAAAAAGGGAAGAGCTAATGAAAAAGATGTTTGCCAAATGCGGAGATAATTGTTATATTCAGCCGCCTTTTTACGCAAATTGGAGCGGACATCATATTTCCATGGGCAAAAACGTGTATGCGAATTTTAATTTGACTGTAGTGGATGATGGGGACGTTTTCATTGGTGACTATGTAATGATTGGTCCCAATGTTACCATTGTTACTGCGGCGCATCCCATAAAGCCGGATTTAAGACGCAGAGGCATACAGTTTAATCGTCCGGTTCATATTGAAAATAATGTGTGGATTGGAGCAGGTGCAATTATTTTACCGGGAGTCACTATCGGAGAAAATTCTGTTATCGGAGCAGGAAGCATTGTGACAAAAGACATTCCTGCCAATGTAGTCGCTGTGGGAAATCCATGCAGGGTGATGCGGGAAATCGGAGAAAGAGATAACGAATATTTTTATAAAGATTTGAAAATAGATATTGAATAGAAAAGTATAAAAATAATATAGCCTGAACTTACAATGTATGAAAGTTGTAAGTTCAGGCTATATTACTTTTAAGATACTAAATAAAATAAGGAGCAGAAGAATGGAACGAACAGAAAACAGTGCATTTGGAATGAAAGATAAAATCGGTTATATGTTCGGTGATTTCGGAAATGATTTTACCTTTCTTTTTGCCAGTGTGTTTTTAATGGTGTTTTATACAAAAGTGCTGGGTATCAGCGCCGGTATGGTAGGCACGTTATTTTTAGTTGCCAGATGTGTGGATGCTTTTACGGATATTACTATGGGAAGGATTGTAGATAAAGGGAAGACCTCTAAAAACGGCAGATTTCGTCCGTGGATTTTAAGAATGTGCGGTCCGGTAGCTCTCGCCAGTTTTTTAATGTATCAGGGAGGAATGAAGGCTGCTCCCCAAGGGCTGAAAATCTTGTACATGTTTGTAACTTATATTTTATGGGGAAGTATCTTTTATACAGCCATCAATATCCCTTATGGTTCTATGGCATCGGTATTAAGTCCTGATGCAGATGACAGAGCAGCTCTTTCCACTTTTCGAAGTGTAGGCGCTGTGCTGGCGCAGTTAATTGTGGGCGTGGGAGCGCCTCTGCTGGTATATACCACAGATGCAGTGGGAAATCAGGTAGTAAATGAGAAACGCTTTACCCTTGTTGCAGGAGTATTTTCCGTTGCGGCAATTATTTGTTACCTGTTGTGTTATTTCATGACCACGGAACGTGTAAAAGTGCAGACAAAGGAAACACAGGAAAAAGCAGGTTTTGGACAGACGGCAAAAGACCTTCTTTCTAACAGGGCGCTTCTGGGGATTATTCTGGCTGCGCTGCTTTTATTGGTAGCACAGATTATGACACAGTCGATCAACCAATATCTTTTTATTGATTATTTTAAAAACAAAGAAGCGCTTTCTGTCATGACTTTGGCAGGCGTTCTGCCTTCTCTTGCTTTAGCGCCTTTTGCAGTACCTGTTTCCAAAAGGTTCGGAAAAAAGGAAATCGGAATTTTCGGTTGTCTGTGCAGTGCAATTTCCTGTTTCCTGCTATTTTTTCTTCACACAAAATCAGCAGCCCTTTATATTGGCATTAACATTCTGGGATTTTTGGGATTTGGAATTTTTAACTTGATTTTATGGGCGTTTATTACAGATGTGATTGATGATCAGGAAGTGCGGACAGGAAAAAGAGAGGATGGTACGATTTATGCGGCTTATTCTTTTGCAAGAAAAATCGGACAGGCATTTGCCGGAGGCTTGGGCGGTTATGCGCTGGGAATAATCGGATTTAATTCAGCGAAGACCATACAGACGCAGGAGGTTTTGGACGGAATTTATAATATCGCAACATTGCTTCCCGGAATTCTTTATCTGGGAGTCGCCCTTAGCCTGCTGTTTCTTTATCCATTGAACAAAAAGCGGGTGGAGGAGAATATAACGGCATTGAAATTAAGAAGAGAACAGGAGAGTGCAGGATGAGACAGGTAATCAATATCAATGAAAAATGGGCGTTTACAAAAGATACAGATGAAATTCCGAAAGAAATGCCAAAAAGGTGGTGCTGGGTACATTTGCCCCATACATGGAATAATATAGACGGACAGGACGGGAACAACGACTATTATCGTGGGACGGGATATTATGCCAAGATGATTAAGAGAGCAGAACTTCCAAAGGCAGATAAATATTTTCTGGAAATTCGGGGAGCAAATTCTTCTGCCGATATATATGTGGACGGAAGAAAACTGGCGCATCATGACGGAGGATATTCTACATGGCGTGTAGATATCACCAAGGAGCTAAAGGAAGAGAGTCTTTTGGTAATTACCGTGGATAACAGCCAAAATGACAGCGTTTATCCTCAAACGGCTGATTTTACCTTTTACGGCGGTCTGTACCGTGATGTGAATATTATAGGAGTTTCAGCTTCTCATTTTGATTTGGAATACTGCGGGGGAGAGGGACTTCAGGTAACGCCTGTCCTTCAAGGGAATGATGCAGAGATTACCATAGAGACATGGATTACAGAAAAAAAGGAGGGACAAAACCTTGTTTATAAAATTCGTGACAGGCAGGGGAAGATTGTGGCGGAAACAACCTGCCCCGCAGCAGACAGAAAAATTCAGATGAAAATAAATAATGTTCATCGTTGGAACGGACGAAAAGACCCTTATCTTTATTATGCAGAGGTTGAGCTGACAGAGAACGGTAAGATTTTGGACAATGTGTATACCAGATTTGGCTGCCGCAGTTTTGAAATTCATCCTGAAAACCGGCCTTGCTTCCATCACTAGATTCCAGTGGGGACTGCTTCTGATTGGTTCGCTGGTTGCTTTTGTAGTTTCTCTATTTGCCATCAAGTTCCTGATGAACTTTATCCGCAAGCAGAAAATGGCGGGTGAAGGGCATTACCGGGTGAAATACCTGATGGAGAACACGCAGGGGATTTATGATGAATTATCCGAGAATTTTTATGCATACCCTGCTTTACAGCCTCCGATGCCATGGTTAGATAATGTTGCGCCAACTGCTCCTTCTGTACTGAAAGTTACTCACATTGATAATGGATATACGGAATTAACCTGGCAGGCTGCTACTGATAACGATCAGCGCAACAAGCCCATGTATGTTATTTATGCTTCTAATGATTATCCGGTAGATATCAACCGACCAGAAAATATCGTTGCACAAAATATTCGAGAGACGAGTTACGTATATGCCCCTATCCTGCCTTGGAATGCAAAAAAGCACTTCGCAGTGACGGCTATTGACCGCTATGGAAATGAAAGTACAGCGACACAGGAGCAAACGGTCCAGCAGTAAACCAAGTATTTAGAATCGACTTATTTGTTTCAAAACAGTATAAAAAAGAATGAAACGGTGCAGAAATGAACGAAAGTTTTTCCTACTATAAAGTTGAAAAACATAAAAACATCTGCCACCTGCAACCAAACGCATGTAATACAGTAGTTAATAAGTAGTTAGAACGTGGCAGATACCTGCGACAGATAGGTTGCAGATAAAGTATCTGCAACACAGTATAAACCTTACATAAACTAATTCTCCAGTAAGCACTCATTGTATGGCTCTTGTTTATCCTATCAGTCAGTTTTACCTTTGCACAGAACTTAAAATTTTATTCTTATGGACTCTACTGATTGTTTTTTAGAGATTCTTTCTGCTTATCAGTCATCCGACAGTGGTTGCCAAGTCTCTCTTTTGGAGTATTGCCATCGTTTTGGCGTTGATTATTATAAATTCCTTGGCTGGTATCGTCATTACAAGTGTCAATTAACTAACCCCACTTCCCCTTCCGGTATGCAGCTGACTCCTATTCATGTGAACGGTTCCCCCTCCGGTCATTCACGTTGTACATTATCTCCCAAATCTGTCAAATCGGACAACTTTGAGATTGTTTCGTTTCGTCTAAAACTGGGCAACGGAGTTGAGATCCGAAAATGTAACACTAATCTTGAGAGCATAACAGCTCTGCTTCAAAACCTGGGAACATTATGTTAGGGCTGAATCCCAGCATGCGCTTCTACCTGTGCGAAGGTCCGGTAGATATGCGAAAAGGTATTTTCACCCTTGCCGAACTGGTACGCAAGATTATGGGCAAAGAGCCCTCCACAGGGGACATTTTCATCTTTTTGAGTAAGGACCGGCGGAACATCAAAATCCTTCATCATGATACAGGGGGATACGTGCTTTATTGGAAGAAGCTGGACAAAGACCGTTTCCTCCTGCCTGTTTTCTGCAAGGCCAGTCATCGTTATGAAATCGGTTGGGAGAAACTCGTGGTTCTGCTCCAGGGTACTGTCCGCAAAGAATTACTCGTAGGGTAGTACGAGGTTACAGAAGAATCGATTGTATGCGGTTATATATCTGACTATCAATATATTAATATATTAAAAGTCTTGCATAAGTCAGTTTTTTTTTGTATATTTGCGACATGGAAGACAAGGAAACGATCAACATATTAATCGCCCAGCTACTGTCAAAGGATGATGAGATCCTGCGGCTTCGAAACCTGCTTGACGACTTGCAGCGTGAACAGCAGTCGGGTAATATGCAGATCCTGTCTAAACTTGACAGGGCACTTGAGGAACTGAAAAGCATGAGACATGACAACAAGGCGCTTTCCAACCGTCTTTCCCGGGCCCTTGAGGCCAAGTCAGCCGCAGAAGAGAAAATACAGGAGCTTTCCAGTGCCCTTGAAGCGCTCGAGAATACGCGTGCTGATGAGCTTTATGAGATTGCCAGACAGAAACGGCAGTTATACGGGCGTAAATCCGAGAAGAAATCTTCCTTGTCCGCAACGAAGCAAAAAGACCTCAAAGAGGATAAGGATGATTTTGACGGCTCCGCTCCTTCGGCTCCGGTTGAAGACTTGGAGCAGAAAGCTGCGGAATCAGCCTCTTCTGAGGCCGCTCCCCGGCCTGAATCCCCTTCCTGCCGTAAGGATTATGGCAAGCAGTCCACCGGTGCGGAGAATGTGGTGGTACATTACTGTGATGAATCGGATATCCCTTCGGGTGCACGCAAGATAGGCATACGTGAATGGATTCAATACTCGATTCAACATCAAGTGGTCAAACATGTATTCAAACTTGTACGGCTGGTGGATACACAGGGAAACATCTCAAACTATTATCAGCCTACAGACAAAAATGATACCCGCAGACCGTTTGAGAACGTCCTTGAAGGATATCCTGTGGATTTTGAACTGATGGCCCGCATTTTGGTTGACAAATACCAGTACGGTTTGTCTCTTGAACGGGTCGTAGACCGTCTCAAGGATGCCGGTGCACGTTTCAACACCTCTACCGTTTTGGCCTGGATAAAGAGGCACATGAAGGAGTTGTGCAAGCTTGAGGAACCTTTCCGGCAGTTGCTTCTCACACCCGGAAGCATGCTGTTCAGTGATGAGACTACCGAACAAGTCAGAGTGTACAATCAGCAGAAGGGTAAGTATGAATACCGTAAACAATACATTTGGGGAATAAAGAATCCCGACCGGAAAATAGCTTATTATCTGTATGACAACGGCAGCCGTAGCATGAAGGTCGCCCAAAAGTTCTTCGCAGGCTTCCGGGGAAGTGTCACCACCGACGGCTACAATGTCTATAAAATGTTTGAACGGGAAGATTCCTCAATAACACGGTACGGATGTATGGCACACGTCAGGCGAAAGTTTGTCGATGCATTACAGACCGACCATCGGTCTGCAGATATAATCAACCTGATATCAAACCTATACTGGGTGGAGGCGGATTGCAGAATTAATCTTCTCTCCGAAGATGAACGCAGGATGGAACGTCAGAAGAGGGCAGTTCCTATATTGGCAGAAATATGGCAGATGATAAAACCCGTTTTTGATCAAACACGCGGGGATACAGCCAACCTTTTTCTAAAAGCGGTCAGATATGCTGTCAATGAATGGGAAGCAGTATCACGCTATGTGCAAAATGGAAAGGCGGAAATTGATAATAATACGGCCGAGAGGATGATGAAGCCCATTTGTATGGGAAGAAAGAATTATCTGTTTTGCGGATCGGAACTAGGGGCAAAGAATGCTTCTATGTTATACTCAATTATTGAAACATGTAAGATGAATGGATTAAGGCCGGTGAAATATATAGCGGAAATTTTAACTAAATTAACGGCAGGAGAAACAAATTACATGTCACTATTACCTATCAACAATAATAAAGAATACTAATTATTGGATAAAGAGATGCTATATACTCCACTACAGAGTATAGAAAAAGGGACAGCCATACAATGAGTGCTTACAAATGTACTCCAACATAATCAGGCTATTATAGAGTAAAGGTTGTTTCATCGGCGAGAAACTACAGTTCCATCGGTGAGAAACTATAGTTTCATCAGTAAGAAACTAATAGTTCCAAGCAAGAGAAACAAAAGTTTCAAGCCTACGAAACTATAGTTTCAAGCCGCAGAACAAATAGTTTCAAGGCTTGAAACTATCAGTCACAAGGCAGATCCCGCCCCGTAAGTACAAGGGTAATAAATAGAATAGCCTATCTGCCTGTAGTTAATACTATTTAGGCAATGAAACTTCATCTGTGATTTTTACTTGATTCGGGTATGCACCTCTATCACACCTTTGTAGTGCGTTTATTTCTCCTTGGCTTTGCAGTGACAGCACTATTGCCGTCACAGTGCTGTCACCACGTTGCTGTCACGCCATTTACTTTTCATAATCAAACAGTTAAGTTGCAATCTGTGACAGATGACAGCAAATTTATTTTTTTTATTTATTAGAGAGAGGCTGCTGAATTCAAGTTATAAATGCAATATTTCTTTTTTATTAATCGGACTTTGAATACAAAGTTACTTATTTTTCCGATAAAGTTGCGGACGGAAAGGAATATAAAGAGTATAATTACTATCCGCCGGCTTTCCTCCCGCCAATGCAGGGGACCATTTCGGCATCCCTTTAACAATGCGGAGAGCCTCCTCTGCAAATTCCGGATGAGTGGAACGTAGAATATGAGGACGAAGGATAACCCCTTCCTTATCAATAGTAAACTCACACAAAGCATAACCCGAAACATTCTTCTCTAAAAGTCCTGCCGGATAAACCATTTCATTGGCAATATATTCTTCCGGACTCTTCGCAGAGAAATGAGCAGGTTCTTCCACCTGCTTTCCGGAAAGCGTCTTTGCGCGGGGACCTACCGGATAAATTCCAACATACATCGGTTGTTTATAAGCATCCGGTTCTTCCCTACTACGCTGTTGCAATGCTTTCAATAAAGAAGCAGCCTCTTCCGCCAATGTCTGTTCCGAAATATTCTCTCCCCGGGATAACATATATACCGACTGACAAACCAATACAAGACGTTCCATCAACGTTCCTTTTTCCGGCGACCATTTTCGTCCCATCCGCTCTTTGCCTTTTGCGTCCGTAGAAGAAAAGTAATAGACAATTCCATCCAGACCGGCCGTAGAACCATCCAGATCCTGCACCTGCTCTGTCACCAAACGAAAGATAGCCCCTAAAGACTGATACAGGGAAGCGCTGATGACAACCGATTTAGTATCCACGGTTACTGTCCCCTTCTCCGCCTGCCAATAGGTACGGGATAGTGTATTCGAAATCAGCGTATAACGCCCGTTTTTCTTTTCTACCGACATTGCATACTCCGGCGAAAAGGAAGGGATAGCTGCGAAACGCGCGTATGGCTGTTTCTGAAAGCCAGTATTAAGTAAAGAAAACACACTACGGTAATATTCGCCTAACTCGCCTGTATAAGAAGAAAAAGGTTTCACCGGCTCCAAATAGTCAATCTGGGCCGCCAGGCGAAAAGAAAAGGTTAAAAGCAGAAGACAGAAAACAATCTTTTTCATAAGTTGCCGGATTTTCGGTACATATCGGCAACAAAGATACAAATTATTTCGATGGTTCGTGATAAAATTATATCTTTGCACGGTTTTTACTAAGAAACTGAATAACAATACATCGAAAATATGATAGCTAAGATTGAACAACTTCTGAAAGAGGTGGAAGCCTTACACGC
>ENA-ORSR01000690-ORSR01000690.1-human-gut-metagenome-genome-assembly--contig:-NODE-690-length-27797-cov-8.596929_pt1 | contig 27797 bp, 23 predicted proteins | sample MGYA00241901_ERZ509166 | MGnify/ENA primary metagenome ERZ509166 (study PRJEB26280, sample SAMEA2338860) | human gut metagenome | biome: human gut; feature: human-associated habitat; material: faeces... | reverse complement strand
GCCATCTCCAAGTGCTGCCAGGTCAGCGATGTTTTTACCGAGCTGTGCATTGCCAGCCGCACCAAGTCCAAGTGCGATGCCCTGGCGGCAAAGCTGGCCCCCAACACCAAAACAAAAATCACCACCGCCCAGGTGGATGCCGATGATGTGCAGCAGCTGTGCGATCTTATCAACAGCTACAAGCCCGATCTGGTCATGAACATTGCCCTGCCCTATCAGGATCTGACCATCATGGATGCCTGCCTGGCCTGCGGCGTCAACTATATGGACACCGCCAACTATGAGCCGGAAAATACCGATGACCCGGAATGGCGCGCTATCTATGAAAAGCGCTGCAAGGAAGCAGGCTTTTCCGCCTACTTTGATTACAGCTGGCAGTGGGCCTATAAGAAAAAGTTTGAGGATGCCGGCCTGACTGCCCTGCTGGGCTGCGGCTTTGACCCGGGCGTTACCCAGGCTTACTGCGCTTACGCCGCCAAGCATGAGTTTGACACCATCGACACCATCGATATCCTGGACTGCAACGGCGGCGACCATGGCTATGCCTTCGCCACCAACTTTAACCCCGAAATCAACCTGCGCGAAGTTTCTGCCCCCGGCAGCTATATGGAAAACGGCAAGTGGGTCGAGATCCCGGCCATGAGCATCAAGCGGGAATATAACTTTGACCAGGTCGGTCAGAAGGATATGTACCTGCTGCACCACGAGGAAATTGAATCTTTGGGCAAGAACCTGCCAGACGTCAAGCGCATCCGCTTTTTTATGACCTTTGGCCAGAGCTACCTGGACCATATGCGCTGCCTGGAGGATGTGGGAATGCTCTCCACCACCCCCATCAACTTTAACGGTCAGGAAATCGTACCCATCCAGTTCCTCAAAGCCCTGTTGCCGGACCCCGCCAGCCTGGGCCCCCGCACCAAGGGCAAAACCAACATCGGCTGCATCTTTACCGGCAAAAAGGACGGCAAGGATAAAACCTACTATATCTATAACGTCTGCGACCATCAGGAATGCTACCGCGAAGTCGGCAGTCAGGCCATCAGCTACACCACCGGTGTGCCTGCCATGTGCGGCGCCTTGATGATGCTGACCGGCGAATGGACCAAGCCCGGCGTATATACCGTTGAGGAGTTCAACCCCGATCCGTTCCTGGATGCGCTGGACAAGTACGGCCTGCCCCGCAGCGAAAACCATAACCCCGTGCTGGTGGATTGATGAACCAGCGGGATATGCGGCCGCCTTTTGCGGCACTCGACGGAACCATCCCGCCGGAACTGGAAAAACTGCCTACCCCCTGCTACCTGCTGGATGAAGACGCCCTGACCCGCAACGCGGAAATTCTGGGCGGCCTGGCCCAGCGCACCGGCTGCAAGGTGCTGCTGGCCCAAAAGGCGTTCAGCAATTATGACTGCTACCCCCTGCTGGCGCCACACCTGGCCGGTACCGAAGCCAGTGGCCTGTTTGAAGCCCGCCTGGGTGCGGAAGAGATGCCCGGCAAGGAAGTTCATGTGTTCTGCGCGGCCTACCGGGCGGACGAGTTCGCGGAGCTGCTGCAGTACGCCGACCACATCGTGTTCAACTCGCCCAGCCAGCTGGCAAAGTTCGGCCCGGCGGCAAAGGCGGCAGGCAAAAGCGTGGGTCTGCGCATCAATCCGCAGCGCTCCACGCAGGACGGCCATGAGATCTACGACCCCTGCGCCCCGGGCAGCCGCCTTGGCACCATCCGCGCCCAGTGGGACGCCGCCCTGCAGCAGCATCCGGAGCTGCCCGCCCTGCTGGACGGCCTGCACTTCCACACCCTGTGCGAGCAGGATTCCGACGCGCTGGCGGCCACCCTGCCCGCGCTGGAAGCGAAATTCGGTGACCTGCTGCCCCGGATGAAGTGGCTCAACTTTGGCGGCGGGCACCACATCACCCGCCCGGATTACGACCTTGCCACGCTGGAAAAGTGCATCACCGGGACGCAGGAAAAGTACGGCGTGCAGGTGTATCTGGAACCGGGCGAGGCCTGGGCGCTGAACGCGGGCTACCTCGTCACCACGGTGCTGGACACCCTGCAGAATGGTCAGACACACCTTGCCATTCTGGATATGTCCGCAGCCTGCCACACGCCGGATGTCATCGAGATGCCCTACCGCCCGCCCCTGCTGGACGCGGGCGAGCCGGGGGAAAAGCCCTGCACCCTCCGGCTGGGCGGCCCCACCTGCCTTGCCGGGGACGTGGTGGGTGATTACAGCTTTGCCGCCCCCCTCACCGAGGGCGACCGGCTCATCTTCGGCGACATGGCCATCTATTCCACCTGCAAGAACAACACCTTCAACGGGATGCCCCTGCCGGATATCTGGGTACTGCATGAAAACGGCACCATCCAGCCGCTGGCCCGCTTCGGCTACCACGATTTCAAATACCGTCTGGGCTCTCCCCGCTGAGCCGCCCGGATACACAAACACCCCTCTGCGCTCCTTTCGGAATGCAGAGGGGTGTTTGCTTATGAAACGGAGAACTCAGATCTCGTACCACTTGATCTCGTTGGCTTCCAGATGCAGGTCGAAATGGTTTCCATCGGTGGTGTAGACCGTGGTGTCCTGCGGCTCGTAGGTGTTGTTCACCACGCAGTACTTACCATTTTTGACGTAGGCGTGCACCTCCACGTTGTAGTTGGAGCTGAACCAGGTGTGCAGCTCCTCCTCGCTGTGGGCACTCCACAGGATGGCACGGTACAGGGTGCGGCTGTTGGCAAAGCTGTAGGGCACACCGCTGATGTAGAACGCGCGGCCCTTGCCGAAGTCGTGGGCAGCCATCTGCACTTCTCTGTTCCGCTGCACCAGCACCTCAGTCCCCTCGAGGGCGTAGATGTTCTTCTTGCCCTCGCCAAAGTCGATGGGCTGGTCGGCATCCTGCAGAATGAAGTGGTCCGGGTGCTCGTCCCAATTGTACTTGTCGTAGTTGAGGGTGAAGCCGTTTTCCTCCTCCACGCCCAGCACGCTGGCCAGCTGGAGAATGTGTCCCTGATAGGCATGGCCGGAGGGCTCACCCACACCGATGAAGCCGCCGCCGTTCCAGACGAACTTCCGGATGGCGGAGGAGATCTCCGGGTCCTCCCACCAGATGCCGCCGGTGTGGGCGGTGTCGGCATCGCCCACATTGATGATGACATCCAGCTCATCCAGCAGGGCGGAGTCCTTCTTGATGTCCTCAAAGCTGATGAACTTCACGTCAAAGGGCGCGCCGGACAGCATTTCGATGACTCCGGAGTAGCTGTAATTCTGCTTGTAGTAGAGGGCGTGATGCACCATGTGGCAGCCCCAGGCCCGCATCTTGCCCCAGCAGTTCAGCACGGCCACCCGCTTGACGCAGTAGGGCGTGGTGCCCTTGATGTTCTCATACAGCTCACGGAACTCGCTGCAGACGCTCTCCACATAGTCCACGAACTCCGGGAACTGCAGCGCCAGTTTCAGGTAGCCGCCGTAGCCGATGCGGTCGATGGGCTTGCGCAGGATGGCGCGGCGGGCCGTGACCCAGTTTTCCTTGGCCTCCCGCACCGGGTCGCCGCCCTCGTGGAAGGTGTCCGGGAAGAAGTAGGGCAAAAAGCGGCCCTCGGTGTACTTTACGCCCTCGATGTCCGAGATCAGGCGCAGGGTGGAACCGTTGCCCACGCTGCCCACCACGGCATCCAGGCCGATGGTCTTGAACTCCGGCATAAAGGGCTCGGTACCGATCCAGTGATCCCCCAGGAACATCATGGCCTCACAGCCGCACTCGTGGGTGATGTCCACCATCTCTTTGGCCAGCTTTGCCACCTCCCGGCGCTGGAAGGCCTGGAAATCCCGGAATTCCCTGCTGGGCACCCGGTACTGGTTGTTGTAGTAGCCCTGATCGATGATATACTCCGGGCGGAACTTGTAGCCCACCTCCTGCTCGAACTGCTCCAGGATATAGGGGCTGACCGAGGCGGAATAGCCGTACCAGTCCACGAACTTCTCCCGCTTGAGCTCATCGAAGATCAGGGTGAACTGGTGGAAGAAGGTGGTGTAGCGGATGACATTCACATAGGGATGATCTGCAATGAATTTCCGCAGGCGCTCCATGGAATACTTGTGGGTCTTGGGCTGACGGACATCAAAGGTGATCTGATGCTCGAAGTTGGTCCAGCCGTTGGTGGTGGCATTGTACATGTGCACCGGATCCCAGATCAGGTAGGCCAGAAAGCTGACCGTATACTCATGGAACGGCACGGCCTGCACCGTCACGCTGCCGTCGGCGTAGCTCCACAGTTCCGGGGGCACCGGCTGACCGGTGGTGCGGTCCATGACCTCCCACCAGCGGGTGATGTCGTCGTTGGTGTTCACCTGCATCAGCTCCGGGCTGATGCCCTTCATCAGCGGAATGGTCACGGTGTCACCGGGGGCGGTGTAGAAACCGGTCATAATGTAGCACTGCTGCACCTCGTCAGGGTTCGCTTTGGCCCACGCGTTGTCCTTGCGGGTGGTGTAATAGGTGGAGTAGATCTTTGCGTCGGCATCCTTCAGCTCCTGCGGAAAGTCGGTGCCGTCGCAGTCGCGGATGGCATCCGCGCCCCACTTTTTCAGGATCTGCAGCGTTTCGGGCACCACGTCCAGATCTGTCGGGATCGTTACGCGCCCGGTCATTCTATTTTCTTCCATGGGAATTCTCCTTTACCTCTCTTCTCCTCAATCCCGATAGGGGGCGTTATAGAGCACCAGCACAGCCAGCAGCGCGGCCACACCCGCCAGCATGATACCAAGACCGGCCAGCTGCCCGGTCATTTTCCAGCCTGCTGTCACCAGCGCGATGGACAGCACAAACAGCACCAGCATCAGCACCATGCGCAGGGCGGGATGATTTTTCCAGAATGCTTTCATCGTTTGTCACCTTACCCTTTCAGACCGCCCACGGTCATGCCCTGCGTCAGCTGCTTCTGCACGCAGATGTACAGGATCAGGGTGGGCAGCATCACCAGCACCAGACCGGCATACATGGTGCCGTACTGGGCCGCGCTCTGCTGGGCCTGCATCAGATTCAAAAGGCCCACCGGCAGGGTGCGGGGCGCGCTGGTGGAGCTCATCAGCGTCATGGAAATGATGTACTCGTTCCAGAAGGACAGGAAGTTGAACAGGATGATGGTGATGATGGAGGGCTTTGCCATGGGGAAGATGATGCGGGTCATGGTGGAGAAGTAGCTTGCACCGTCGATGTAGGCAGCCTCCTCAAAATCATGGGGCAGGGTGGCAAAATAGCCCGAAAGCAGATAGATGGTAAAGGGCAGGGCTGTGGCTGCATACACCACCGCCAGCACCACCAGATTGTTCAGCAGGAAGCCGCTGCCAAAGTGGCTCTTCAGCCAGACATCGCCGTCCCGCAGCATCAGGAAGATGGGCACCACGATATAGTTGACATTGATGAACAGGCCCGCCATGAACAGGGTGTTCAGCAGTTTGCGGCCCTTGAACCGGAAGCGGGACAGGCAGTAGGCGGCAGGCAGCGCAATGACCAGCAGCAGCACCAGCGCCAATGCGGTCACGATGACAGAGTGGAGCATATACTCGCCCATCTTGGCTCCGTTCCACGCATTGACAAAGTTCTGCCAGTAGAACCCGGCAGGCAGCGCCCACGGGTTGCCGTAAAACTCCGCGTTCTGCTTGATGGAGGCCATGAATACCCATGCCACCGGCACGATGATGATCACCGCCAGCAGGACCAGCACAAAATAGATAAAGAACTTGTAGAGACCTTCCGCCGAGCGGGAAGATCTTTCGGTGGTATTCTGCATCTTCTTCCCTCCTTAGAATTCCAGCGGATCGCGGTCGGTGGCCTTGTTGACACAGGCGGACAGTGCAAACGAGAACAGGAAAATGACCACGCCAATGGCCATGCTGTAGCCATACAGGCCCGCGTCCTTCTGGCTGTACATATAGCTCAGCGCCACATCCGAAGCACCGTTGGGCCCGCCGCTGGTCATGGCCTTGACAAAGAGGAAGGCCATGTTGATGGTGGAGATGATGAAGAAGGTCAGGGTGGTGCGGATGTTGGTCCAGATGAGGGGGATGGTGATCTGGAAGAACTGGGTCAGGCGGCCCGCACCGTCCAGATTGGCGCTCTCGTACAGGCTGGCGGGCACCGAGGACATGGAAGCCATATACATGACCATGTAATAGCCCACGGCCTGCCAGACCATGGCGATGATGATGGAGGGGATGACCAGCTTTTCGCCCTTCCAGAGGATGGGGTCTGTCATATCCCGGAACAGGCCGATGATGCTGTTCAGCATACCGTTTTCCGGCTTATAGATGGCCGAAAAGATGCCGGAGATGACGACCACCGACAGGATGTTGGGGATGTAGAAGATGACCCGGAAGAAATTCTGCCCCTTGATCTTTTCCCGGGTCAGAATGGCCGCAAACACCAGCGCAAAGGCAAAGGTGACGATGGTCACCACTACCACCAGCAGGATCATATTCTGCATGGAGCGGATGAACTGGGTGTCATTGAGCAGGTGCTGGAAATTCTTCAGGCCCACAAAGGTCTCGTTGGGCGAGTAGGCACCGCGCTCGTACAGGCTCATGCGGAACACGTTGAGGGTGGGCAGGATCATAAAGAGAAAGAACAGGATCGTGGCCGGTGCCACGCAGAGAAAGACGAACCGTCTGCGGCTTTTGTCAGATCTCATAGACAAACCGCTCCTTTCTATCGGAACCCGAAAACCACAAAAAGCGGAGGCGGTCAAAACCGCCCCCGCTGGGCAGGGTTCAATTACTCGATGATATTGGCACGCATCTGGTCGCTGGCGGACTTGATGCCGTCGATCCACTGCTGCTCGGTCATGCTGCCGGACACCAGAGAGTTGACGGGGTCAAAGAACACGGTGCGGACTTCCACGCCGGGAATGGCGCTGAAGGCTGCAAAGTTGCCCATAGCGGCCTTTGCGCCGTTGTCGTAGATGGAGTAGAACATCTTGTTGTCGCCTTCCAGATCATCGGCGATGCCCAGCACAGGCTGGATGGCACCGCTCTCGGCAAACAGCTTGCAGGCTTCGTCGCTGTACAGGTAAGCCACGAACTGCTTGGCGGCATCCAGATGCTCGGCACCAGCCGGAATCCATGCCTGCTCGAACCAGGTGTAGCTGTACTGGTCGCCGCCGGCCTTGACAGCGGGCAGGGCGGTCATGCCCCACTCAAAGCCATCCGCACGGGGAGCCTCGGCCATCTCGCCCACGATCCAGGTGCCGTTGGGCATGAACAGAGCCTTGTTGTCCAGCACCAGCTGCTGGTTCTGGGTAAAGTCCTGATCGTTGGCCTGTGCGGGGGTAATGGGGTTGGTGTAGGAAGCCAGCTTGTTGACGATGTCAAAGCAGGTCTTTGCCTCCGGGGTATCCCAGATGCCTTCCTCATAGTGGGTGGCCTTGTTGAAGAACTCCGGGCCGCCGGCGGCATACATCAGTGCGTAGAAGAACGCATCAAAGTAGCCGGTGGTGGGGTAGGTGAACAGGTAGGCACCCTCAGCGGCAGCCTTGTCGCCCAGTTCCCACATCTCGTCCCAGGTGGTGGGCACGTCCCAGCCCTTTTCCTTCAGGAAACCGGCGTTGTAGAACAGGCCGCAGGGGCTGTAGAACATGGGAGCCAGATAGGTCTTGCCATCGCCGTAGGGGTTGGTCAGGGAGGTGTCGGTAAAGCCGCCTGCGATCTTCTCGCTCACCTTCTTGCTCTCGCCGGGCACGGTCATGCTCAGCACATCGGTGATGTCCGCGATCAGGTTGCCCTTGATGAACTGCTCGGTCAGGGCAGCCTCACGGCCGGTAGCCAGGTGGATCACGTCGGGGTAATCGCCGCCCTGCATGGAAGGTCCGATGACATCCTCCAGCTTCTTGTCGGTGGTCAGCTCCACCTTGATGCCGGTCTGGGCGGTAAAGGCCTCAGTGACCTTCTTCCACATATCAGCGCCATAGCCGGTCTCAATGGCGGCGACCTTGATGGTCACGTCCTCAGCGGGAGCGGCAGATGCAGCAGTGGAAGAAGCCGTGCTGGAAGCTGTGGAGCTGGAAGAACCGCCGCAGGCAGCCAGACCCAGTGCAGCGGCACCCACACCGGCCACTTTCAGGAAATTGCGACGAGAAATGCGTTTCATAATGTGTCCTCCATCATAAAGTTCCGTTCATGCACAGCCGGAGCAAACAGGTTTTGCCCGAGGGGCTGTGTTTTTTGTGATTCCAATATAGAGGTTTTTGCAGTTTTCAACAAGGTCTTTGTTGTTTCATTTTTTAGAAATATTGCTCTTTTATCATTTTCTTCGGCAAAAGCACTAAATTTTGCAGTATTGTTTTGGTACATTCTCCCCACCTGTAACCAATTTGACATATTTTCGTCTTTCTGTGCAGGGGAAAGTATTTACCATGTCAAAAAACAGGGCTTGCTTTTTTTCTTATTTGCCCCTATAATGAGAAAAAATGCACGAAGCAGTGCGGCGTTTTTCGCATTTTATTTTTAGTATCTTGCTTTTATTTTTATATTTTTTGTGCCTGCTTCAAAAGGAGCCTTTTATGAGTACCGAGCGCTTTGATATCCGCCACGCTCCCGCTCCACGGGAATCCTTCCGGCTGCTGTACATCAGCAAGAGCAGATTCGGCGGCGACTGGAACAGCACGGTCCACACCCATTCCTGCACGGAGCTGTTCTACTGCCTCAGCGGCGAGGGGCAGTTTCTGCTCAGCGGGCAGCTGTTCCCGGTCAAACCGGACGATATGGTCATCGTCAACCCGCAGGTGGAGCACACCGAGCTGAGCCTGAACGCTTCACCTTTGGAATACATCGTACTGGGCGTTTCGGGTATCGAGATCCTGTTTGGCAAGGCCGATTCCACCTACGCTATCTTCAACTGCCGGGAAAACCGGGAGCGGATGGTAACGCTGCTGCACATGCTGCTGGCTGAGGCAGACCGCAGTCTGGACGGCTGCGAGACCGTCTGCCAGGACCTGCTGGAAGTCCTGCTCATCTGGCTGGTGCGGTGCACCACCCTCTCTTTGCAGGTGGAGGAATCCCCCCGCTCTGACAACCGGGAATGCGTGGAGATCAAGCGGTATCTGGACAACAACTACCGGGAGGACATCTCCCTTGATACCCTTGCCGAGGTTGCCCACATCAACAAGTACTACCTGGCCCATACCTTCCAGAAGGCGTACGGCATTTCTCCCATCACCTACCTGAACCGCCGCCGCATTGAGGAGAGCAAATATATGCTGGGCAACACCGGTTACAGCCTGGCGCAGATCAGCGAGCTGATGGGATTTTCCTCCCCCAGCTACTTTTCGCAGTGCTTCCGCAAGGCGGAAGGCCTGACCCCCAACGAATACCGCCGTCAGGTACGGCAGGGACAACGCCCTGCACCTGCCAAACGGCATGAAGGATAAGAAATGAGGAACCCAAAATGAAACCTGTTACCGAACCCATTCTCCGCGCCGCCGCAAATGCCTTTGATTTTGGCGGGCCTGTGGTCTGCGATGCCCGTCACTACGGCGAAGGTCACATCAACGATACCTTCGTGGTCTGGCGGGAGGATCACTCCAAGCGCTTTATCCTGCAGCGCATCAACACCGACACCTTTACCGACCCGGTGGGCCTGATGGAGAATGTCTGCGGCGTGACCCGGTATCTGCGGGAGAAGATCCTTGCCGCAGGCGGCGACCCGGCACGGGAGACCCTGAACGTGATCCCCACCCTGTCCGGCGCGGCCTGCCATCTGGATGCCGAGGGCGGCGCGTGGCGTGCCTACGACTTTGTGGAGGACACCATCTGCCTGCAGCAGGTGGGCAGCGAGGCCGACTTCCGCACTGTTGCCGAGACCCTGGGCAAATTCCAGAACCAGCTGGCAGATTATCCGGCCTCTACCCTTCACGAAACCATTGCACGCTTCCACGACACACCCAACCGCTATGCAAACTTTGAAAAAGCCCTTGCCGCCGATGCGCTGGGCCGTGCCAAGGACATTGCACCGGAAGTCGCCTTCATCCATGCGCGGGAAAAGGACTGCCATGCCCTGCTGGATCTGCTGGCGGCCGGTGAGATCCCGCTGCGTGTCACCCACAACGACACCAAGATCAACAACGTCCTGATCGATGCCGCCACCGGAAAAGGCATCTGCGTCATTGACCTTGACACCGTGATGCCGGGCCTATCGGCCTACGATTTCGGCGACTCCATCCGCACCGGTGCCAACGACTGCGCCGAGGACGAGCCCGACCAGAGCAAGGTCCACTTTGACCTGCACCTGTACGAGGTGTTCGCCAAGGGGTATCTCTCCACCGCCGGGGCTTCCATGAGCCCTGCGGAGAAAAAGAGCCTTGCCTGGGGTGCCAAACTGATGACGCTGGAGTGCGGCATCCGCTTTCTGACCGACTATCTGGAGGGCGACCACTATTTCCACACCGCCCGCCCCGACCACAACCTTGACCGCGCCCGCACCCAGTTCACGCTGGTGCGGCAGATGGAAGAGGTGTTCGATCAGATGCTGGAGATCGTCAGCTGAACCGGTATCCTTTAACCTGCCAAGGCACCAATCACCGGGGGCTGCACTGGCAAAGTGGTGGAAACGGAGAACGAAGCAATCGTTGTCCACGTTGACTTCGTTGCACAATACGGATATAATATAATTAGAATTTTACTATTACAGGCTACACAGGAGCGGGAGGTGCTTTTATGAATATCCGTCCATCTGCAGCGATTCGCCAGAACTACAATGAGATCGCTGATTTGTGCAGAGAAACCGCTGAGCCGATTTTTCTCACCAAAAACGGCGAGGGCGACTTGGTCGTCATGGACATCGAAACCTACAACCGCCGGGAAAAAATGCTGAAACTCCGTGAAGAGCTACTTTCCGTGGAAGAGGACCGGATGCGTGGAAGCGAGGGCTATTCGATCGACGAGGTCACTTCCATGATGCGCAGCGCGATCAAGGAGGCCGCCGGACATGGAACAGCAAAATAAATACCGTGTGATCGTGTCAGCACGGGCTGCTCAGATGCTGGTGTCCCACGCCGCATTTCTGGCACAGGTCAGCCCTGCGGCAGCAGAGCGGCTTACGGTCGAATTTGAAAAGGCTGCAAAATCTTTGGAGCAGATGCCGCAGCGCTGCCCGTGGCTCAAAGGCGAATATATTCCTAAAAATGCTTACCGATTTATCTTGTTTGAAAAACGCTATATGCTTATCTTCCAGATCGTAGATAATACGGTTTATGCAGATTATGTGGTAGATTGCAGACAGGATTACGGCTGGCTCATCCAATAATCAACAAAGGCGGTGGCTTCCCTTATTGTGGGAGACCACCGCCTTTTGCTGCGTCTGTGTAAAAGTCAGAAATTATCGGAATATTTTGTTCGCAGGGGAACTCCGTGCTTATGACAGGGTATGTATAATGTGCAGAGCCATATCAGCATTTTCTTTGTCCACAAACACCTCTGTGACATACTGCGGTTTTATGCCGAGGGTTCCAAATCTTGCTTGATCAATTGTGTTATGCCGATTGACATCTTTGGATTTACAATAGAATTTAATTCCAGCTGCCGCCAACGCATCTGTGATGCGATTGCATTGGTAGGGGTTAGAAACTGTTGCAACGAGCGATTTGAAAAAATGTTCTAACATAAGGAGACCTCCTTGTAAGCTGTATGATAGACCAGCCGCTTGTAGGTATTATAAGCGTCTATAAATTGTTCTTCTTCGCTTTTATCTTCAAGGACAGTTAAGTACACAGAAAACAACACAGTTGCCTCCAATTGATTCGTATGAATCGGATATGGTATGCCACAGCCAGAAAATGCTGCGGAGCAGGAACTTTCCGCTTTTCTGGTGATAGCACAAATGATGGCACAAAAAAGCAGCGTTCTGATTTTGCAAAAGCGAAAATGAGAACGCTGCCGTCTATCGTGCCGTATTCGATTTTCGATGTGCCGTTATTTTAGAGATGTCTCTTATAGGGATACGGAGTGTGTCAAAGTTCAAACCGATGAACACATCCATAAAACCCATCTTATTTCACAGCCTGTTTCAGCCGCTCCAGATCATCTGCATCCGGGTGAGAAAGAGCCTTGTCGAAATTCTCGATCATTGCGTTCAGATTGGGCAGATGAAGCGGCTGTTTTTTCATGTTCTCATACCGCTGGCGTACCGACATCGGCATCTTTCCCTGACACATGAAGCTGCCGATCACCATGTTGCTGCTGTGCAGATCTTTCTGCACAGCTTTCAGGATCTTTTTAAAATATTCTTCGCTGCCGCCAAAACCAGCGGTACCAAACAAAAACACCTGTTTTCCCCGCAACTGCTTCAAAAAGTCCGAAGTGCTTTCATCTGCTTTTCCCTTGTCCGTCCAGAAGCCCACATAAAGAGTGTCCGCTTCCATGGCGGCAGGGTTCGGGTTGCCAAAATAACAGCACTCTGCCTGCGGCAGGCAGCTGTGCAGTGTGTCTGCCAGTAATTCCGTGTTTCCTGTTTTGCTGCTGAATACGATTGCGTAACTCATAACTTTTCCTTTGGAGCTGTTGGCTCTCTTTGGTTACAACGTTTCCCAGTTGATTTTTCGATCCCGATAGAAATACTCTTTGTCGTGTTCGCTGATGGGGCGCAGCACATGGCATGGATTTCCTACCGCCACTACGTTAGCAGGAATGTCCTTTGTCACAACGCTTCCCGCACCGATCACCGTATTATCCCCAATGGTAACACCCGGCACCACGATCACGCCAGCACCCAACCAGCAGTTGCGTCCGATGCGGATGGGCAGATTGTACTGGTATGCTTTCTCACGCAGTTCCGGCAGGATCGGGTGGTTTGCGGTTGCAAGGACACAGTTCGGGCCGATCATGGTATGCTCCCCGATGTAGATATGGGTATCATCCACGCAGGTCAACCCGAAGTTGGCATAGACATAATCGTCCATGTGAACGTGCTTTCCGCCCCAATTGGCATGAAATGGCGGCTCGATCCAGCAGCCTGCGCCGCACTCTGCAAGCATTTCTTTCAAAAGCTGCTCCCGTTTTGCGTGTTCGGAAGGGCGGGTATGATTGTAATCATACAGCCGCTCCATGCAAAGCTCCTGCTCTTCCATGATGGAATCATCCGTGGGGTCATAGACTTGTTGGCTGTGGATCGCATTTTCAATCAGCATCTTGTAGCCCTTTCTTTTTTGCAAATCGTTCTCACTTACAACGGGTGCAACTATGCTTATGCCTTTTGGGTTTCTTTTTCTCGCAAAGCATCATAAGCGCAGCGGGTTCCCTGATGTGCCATCAGCCCGCCCAGACATTTTTTGTTGCAGCGGACGCAGCGGTATATCTGTTTTGCCTGCCCATTTTTCAGCTTGTTCACCCAATCTGGGTCTGCCAGAAGCTGGCGGCTCATGGCGGCGCACTGGATATGTCCATCGAAAAGCTGCTGCTCCACAAAATCCGGGTCGTTCAAGCCGCCCACCCCGCAAATGGGGAGATCGGTATACTGACGCACTTCGTTGCAGAACTTGAGGAAACAACCGAGATGACCAAAGTACGGGTGGTTTGCAGGAGGAATCGTATTTTCCAACGCCGAATGGTTCGCCAAGGTCACATGGAAGCTGGTTACGCCTGCCCGTTCCAGCGATGGCGCGAAAACAGGCAGTTCTTCTTCTACAAGGTCACCAAGTTAAAACTGTTCTTATGACCGGCTCCCACCTTTTTGAGGAAGAACGCACAGCAGTATAGCGCACTCATTTGACAAGGTCAAGTGGTATCTCCCGTTATTTACGAAAAATTTACAGTGGTATCCTGTGTATTTTTAGGTATCTCTTTTCGAGGAAGAACTGTTTTCTCTCCGCAGACGCATAAAACACAGCCAGAGGTAGAAATCTGCACGTTTATTATAATAAGCTGACCTTTCTCCGTAAACACTTTTGACAAATTCCAGTGATTTTGTGCATATTTTGTTGTATTGTCTCCATATACTTTCCGGCAGAAGCCTCTATAATAGGTACAGCGTCCTGCGTAACGCCTTATATTGTGTGGAGAAAGAAGTATATGAAACCTAACAAGGAAGCAAATAAGCCAAGGATCACCTACCGCTACTATGAGCTGCCGGAAGGCGAACTGGTGCAGGCCATTACAGGAGAGGACTGGGTCTGCACCTATGGCACCTATGCCGAGGATGTCCATTTCCACAATGTTATGGAGATCGGTATCTGCCGCTGGGGACAGGGTCTCATGGTTCTGGAAGATCGGCGCATCGACTATACCGATGGTGCAGTTACAGTGGTTCCCGCAAACTGTCTACACACAACTTTGAGCCGTGATAAAAGCCTGAACTCATGGGAATATCTCTTCTTTGATCCTGCCGGAATCCTGAACAGCGCCTTTCCAAACGACCCTCTGTTTGTAGAATCTGTTCTGCATCGGCTCTCCAGTGAGGCTCTATGCCTTCCGCAAGAGGATGCAGTAGAACTGGAACGGCTTATTACCATGGTGCTGAACGAATGCCAGACGAAGCATGAGTACCATAAAGCCGTGGAACAGAATCTTATGACATCGCTGCTGCTCCTGATCACCCGCAGCTATACGGAGAAGAAAACCCATATCCGCCCCATGACCGTTGGACTGCAGCAGATCATGCCCGCTATTGAATACATCGGGATGCACTATATGAATCCAATCTCCGGGGAAGATCTTGCGTCCATCTGTTCCTTGAGCGAGGCGCAGCTGCGCCGTAAGTTCAAAGAATATCTCAATATGTCGCCAGTTGAATATCTGACGATGGTACGAATCCAGAAAGCCTATGAACTGCTCAATTCCACCAATTATCCCATGACGGAGGTTGCTCTGCGGGTCGGATATCAGGATGTTTCCTCCTTCAACCGCAATTTTCAGAAGATCATGGGTGTTTCGCCATACCAGTATAAGAAAAACAACAGCGACTACCGTGGTCGAGTATTGGACAAGAAGATCTCTGCCAAGAAAGGATGGAAGCATCCATCCGATCCATAAGAGAAAGACTTTTTGGCATTGTGTCGAAGAAAACTTTTCTTCTTTGGTCAAGCTGACGAAGTCATCGTTTTACGCGCAGAAACACGGCCGGATTCTGATTGAATCTGCGTGTTTTTTGATTGGATGCACCCGCATTTCAACCGCAAAACCTGTTACAATGACTACAACAAACGAGGGTTTGAAGAAAAGAATTGTTCAACTTGTGAATGCGTTCGATTCTTTCTTCAAATTTCTCGGATTCGTCAACTTTTTTAAGGTTTCATGAATGAAGGAGAAGGCATTATGAAAAAGATCTCGCGTCGCGCATTTCTGTCCGTTATGGCTGCTGCAGGTGCAGCTGCAGCCCTGACCGCTTGCGGTGGCAGCTCTGGTTCTTCCACCGCTGCTTCCGGCAGTGCAAGTGTTGGCGGTTCTCAGCCCGGTGGCCACAAGCTGACTGCCTACGCATGGGATAAGAATTTCAATATCCCGGCTCTGAACGCTGCTGCCGCAGACTACAAGGAGAATGTTGACCCGGAGTTTGAACTGGAAGTGATCGAGCAGTCCGGCGGCGGTGACATTGAGAATGCCATCACGCTGGCAGGTTCCGCACACGATTATTCCAATCTGCCCGACATCGTGCAGTTCCAGGATCACTACATCCAGCGTTATGTTGCCGACTACCCGGATGCCTTTGTTCCCGTGGAGGGCGCAGACATTGACTGGGACGGCTTCAGCAAGGAAAAGCTGTCTTACTCCATCGTGGACGGCGTCCATTACGGTGTTCCCGTGGACAACAGCACCGTTATCTTTGCATACCGTACCGACCTGCTGGCTGAAGTCGGCAAGACCGTGGACGATATGACCGGAATTAAGTGGTCCGATCTGACCGATATTGGTGAGCAGGTCTACGCAAAGACAGGCAAATACCTGTTCTCCACCAGCGCAGACGGCGGCGATCTGGTCTACATGATGATGCAGTCTGAGGGCGTTGCTGAGTTCAAGGACGGAGAGCCTTGGATCACCGAGAACGAAACGCTGCATCGTGTCTGCGAGACCATCGTGGATATGGGCAAGCGCAAGGCCTGCTATCTGGCAAACAGCTGGAGCGACTACATCGACCAGAGCATTCAGGGTGACATGGTCGCCGGTGTGCTGAACGGCAACTGGATCATCCCCACCATGGAAGCTGTCACCGAGAACTCCGGCAAGTGGGAGATCACTACTATTCCTACGCTGGACGGCGGTGAGGGCTATGCCTCCAATGGCGGCTGCGGCCTGTACATCACTGCCAACTGCGGCAATGTTGATCTGGCAAAGTCCTTCCTCGCATACACCTTCGGCGGCAGCACCCAGACCTATGATAACGCCCTTCGTGACGGCGGCGTTGTCACCACGGTTCTGAAGTGTGCAGACTCCGATGTTTACAACGAGGGCGTTGAGTTCTTCAATAATGAGCCGATTTACAAGCAGATCGTTGAGATGGGTTCTCATGTTCCTGTGATCGAGCAGAGCGATTACCACTTCCGCGCTGGCGTTTACCTGATCACTGCTATCATCAACACCGTCAACGGCTCCAATCTGGATGATGAACTGGCAAATGCTGAACAGCAGCTCCGCTTCGAGATGGGTCTTTAAGACCTTCTGATTCATCCGAAGGAGGGTTTGACATTGAAGAACGAAAAAAGCGGTTCTCTGATGGCAAAACAGCGTCGTGCGGGCTGGTATTACCTGATGCCCGGCACGGTCCTTATTACCATCATGAGTTTTATCCCCATCATCAACGGCTTTCTGACCTCTCTGAAAACGGGTTCTAGTGCAAACATGAAGTGGGCCAGCCCGCTGACCTACAACTATACCCGAATGTTCAAGGATGCACTGTTCCTGCGCTCGATGGGAAACACCTTCCTGTATCTGGTCGTGGAAGTTCCGATCATGCTGATTCTGGCAATCCTGCTGGCACAGCTGCTGAACAATCACGATTTGAAGTTCAAGGGATTCTTCCGCACCTGCGTGTTTCTGCCCTGTGCAACTTCTCTGGTTTCGTACTCCCTGATCTTCAAATCCCTGTTTGCAACGGACGGTCTGGTAAACACGGTTTTGTGCAAGCTGGGCATCCTGCAAACGCACTACAACTTCCTCGGCAATCCCACCAGCGCAAAGATCATCATTATTCTGGCTCTGATCTGGCGTTGGACAGGTTACAACATGGTGTTCTTCTTGGCCGGTTTGCAGAACATCGACTACTCGGTGTACGAAGCAGCCAAAATTGACGGTGCCAACGGCTGGCAGACGTTCTGGAAGATCACTGTTCCGCTGCTGATGCCCACCATCGTGATGACCGCCATCATGTCCATCAACGGTACCTTGCAGCTGTTCGATGAGTCGGTCAACCTGACTGCCGGCGGTCCGGCGAATGCAACGATCACCATGTCGCACTACATCTACAACAACTCCATGGGTCAGGGCGTTGCAAACTTCGGCTATGCTTCGGCATTGTCCTTCGTCATCTTCATGATGGTTGCCATCCTGTCCTTTATCAGCATGAAAGCAGGTGACAAGCGTGACTAATACAGCAGAAACCCACGCACTTGTGCAGCGTGAAAAAGGCAAGAAACACATGATCCAGCGCAGACTGGTTCCTGCTTACATCTTCCTGATCATCATCTCGTTCATTTCGGTTTTCCCGCTGTTGTGGATGATCTCTGCAGCGACCAATACCTCACTGGATGTTGCCCGCGGCAAGATCATGTTCGGCACCTATGCGATGCAGAACTTCAAAAATCTGATCGCATCGCAGAATCTGGCAGGTGCCATGGGCAACTCCTTCCTGTATGCGATCGTGCAGACTGTGATCTCCATGTTCGTTTGCTCTCTTGCAGGATTTGGTTTTGAGTTGTATCATGATAAGAACAAGGACCGCTTGTTCAGCATCCTGCTGCTCGCCATGATGGTGCCGCAGGTTGCCACGATGGTTCCTTTGTTCAAGATGATGTCCAGAGCCGGTTTGCTGAATAGTGTCTGGGCGTTCATCCTGCCCAGCATTTCCACTCCGTTCCTGATCATGATGTTCCGACAGAACTCCCGCAACTTCCCCAACGACCTGATGCAGGCAGCGCGCATTGATGGCCTGAGTGAAACGGGCATCTTCTTCCGGATGTATGTTCCCATCATGAAATCCACCTATGCGGCGGCTGCGGTCATCACGTTCATGAACGCATGGAACGCTTATCTGTGGCCGAAGGTCGTTATGACCGATAACCGTGCACAGACCATGCCGATGCTGATCGCCAACATTGCGGCCGGCTACTCCATCGACTACGGTATGTTGATGATGGGCGTTCTGTTCTGCTCCATCCCTACCATGATCGTGTTCTTCGTTCTGCAGAAGCAGTTCGCAGAGGGCATTACCGGTGCGGTGAAGTAATTCTCTATCTTTTCGCTACCCACTTTTTCTCCTTCATCTGCTGTTCCCCCAGAGGAATCCCCATCTCCTCTGGGGGACGATGAAGGAATTTTTTTCAATCACATAATAAGGTAAATGAGGAACAATATGGCTGCATTTGATTTTGCAAAAGTAAAAGACCCCACCTTTTTCAAGGAAAACGTGCTGAATGCTCATGCAAGTTTCCGTACTTACGCTTCCCGCGAAGAATATCTGGCAGGAGAATCTTCGCTTGCGCTGAAGCTGGACGGTATCTGGAAATTCGCCTACGCAAAGAACTACACCAGTGCCATCCCCGGCTTTGAAAAGACAGATTACGATTGCAGCGGCTGGGATGACATTCATGTTCCGGCACACATCCAGATGGAGGGCTACGACATTCCCCAGTACGCGAATATTCAGTATCCGTGGGATGGCCGTGAAGAAGTACAGCCGGGCGAGATCCCGCAGCGGTTCAATCCGGTGGCAAGCTATATAAAATACTTCGAGCTGCCGGAATCCATGCAAAGCAAGCCCGTCCACATCGAGTTCGAGGGTGTGGAAAGCGGCATGGCTCTTTGGCTGAACGGGTCTTATGTGGGTTACACCGAGGACAGCTTCTCCGCACACGCATTCGATCTGACTCCCTATCTCCAGCCGGGCGTGAACAAACTTGCTGTGCAGGTGTTCAAGTGGACTTCCTCCAGCTGGTGCGAAGATCAGGACTTCTTCCGCTTCTCCGGCATCTTCCGCAGCGTGTGGCTGTACGCCATCCCCACCGTGCATCTGGAAGATATATCCGTCAAAACGCTGTTTGCCGGGGATGATTTTACTCATTCCACGCTGGAAGTTGCATTGCAGGTGGAGGGTAAGGGCGCAGCCCGTCTGACCCTGCGCCGCAGTGAGCTGGAAGTGTTCTCCGAAAAAATCGCACTGAACGGCGGCTCTGCTCTGTTCAGCCATGCGGTGGAGAACCCCTGCCTGTGGAGTGCAGAGGACCCGGCTCTGTATGAACTGGAAATCGAGCTGCTGGACGATGCAGGCCATCTGGTAGAGGTGACCGGGCAGAAAGTCGGTTTCCGCAAGTTCGAGTTGAAGAACAATCGGATGCTGCTCAACGGCAAGCGCATCGTGTTCAAGGGTGCTAACCGTCATGAGTTCAGCTCCATTACGGGTCGTGCTGTGGGCGTACACACCCATGAGGAACTGCTTCGGGATATCATCACCATGAAGCAGAACAACATCAATGCCATCCGTACCAGCCATTACCAGAATCAGGATGCGCTGTACGACCTGTGCGACGAGTATGGTCTGTATCTGATCGCAGAGAACAATCTGGAATCCCATGGCACATGGGACATCCATCAGGCGGGCATTCGCGGCATCGAGGGCGTTTTGCCCAATGATAAGCCGGAGTGGAAAGCTGTCTTGTTTGACCGCATGAATTCCACTTACCAGCGTGACAAAAACCATCCTGCTGTTCTGATCTGGTCTCTGGGCAACGAATCGTTTGGTGGTGAGACCCTGCTCCAGATGGCAGAGATGGTCCGCCGCTTTGATGACACCCGTCTGGTGCATTACGAAGGTGTGGTCAATGATCCCCGCTTCCTCGAAACCACCGATATTGAGAGCCATATGTACAGCACTGTGAAGGACATTAAAGAGTATCTGGCACAGGGCGATAAGCGGCCTTATATCGAGTGCGAATATTCTCATGCTATGGGCAACTCCAACGGTGCTTTGCACAAGTACACGGAACTTGCCGACCAGAAGGACTGCGGCTATCAGGGCGGCTTTATCTGGGATTACATCGACCAGTCCATCTGGAAAAAAGACCGCTACGGCAAGTGGTTCCAAGCCTACGGCGGCGACTTCGGTGAGCGTCCTACCGACTATAATTTCAGCGGAAACGGCATTGCCTACGGTGGTGACCGTGCTCCTTCTCCCAAGATGCAGGAGGTCAAGTTCTGCTATCAGAACATCGCCGTTTCCATCGACAACTCTGGATTTGAAGTCTGGAATAAGAACCTGTTCACCTCTACGGGTGCTTTCGACTGCGTTGCTCTGCTGCACCGTGATGGAAAGCTGTATCAGCAGCAGAAACTGACCAATATTGATGTTGCTCCCGAAGAGCGTTCCAGCTTCCCGCTGCCGTTTATGGTTCCTGCGCTCCCCGGTGAATATGCAGTGACCATCAGCTTCCGTTTGAAGGAGGACACCAGCTGGGCAAAGAAAGGTCATGAAGTCGCCTTTGGACAGGGTGTGATCGCTGTGGTCCGTTCCATTCCCAGCAAGAAGGTCACGCCGTTTACCGTTACGCACGGTACACACAACATCGGTGTCCGGGGCGAAAATTTCGATGTTTTGTTCTCCGATCTGAACGGCGGTCTGACTTCCTACCGCTATGCCGGCAAGGAGATGATTCAGGAGATTCCCCGGCCCAACTTCTGGCGCGCTCCCACCGACAACGACTGCGGCAACAACATGGGCGGCGTTCGCGGTCAGTGGAAGCTGGCAAGTCTGTACGCTACCGCCAAGGGCATCGGCAAGGAGATCCCGTCTGTTCATGGCGGCACCATCCTCCAGAACCCCACCTGCGAGGTGGAAGCCGACAGCGTTGTCGTGACCTATCTCTATAACCTCCAGACCAGCCCCGCAGCAGAGTGCAGCCTGCAGTACCGTGTGTTCGGTGATAGCCGCATCCAGACCACCCTGCACTATGACCCGGTGGAAGGACTTGCAGCAATGCCGGAGTTCGGCGTACTGTTCAAGATCGACGCTGACTACGACACGGTGGAGTGGTACGGAAACGGCCCTGCGGAGACCTACTGGGATCGTCAGCATGGTGCAAAGCTGGGCATTTACCAGAACACGGTCGCAGACAACATGGCACAGTACCTTGTGCCGCAGGAGTGCGGTGCAAAGACCGCTGTGCGCTGGGCAAAGGTAGTGGACCGCAAGGGTCGCGGGCTGCTGTTTACCGCAGATGCCGCAAAGCCCATGTTCTTCTCTGCGCTGCCCTACACTCCCCATGAAATGGAGAGTGCCAAGCATCCCTACGAGCTGCCCCCGGTCCATTACACGGTGATTCGTGCCATCGGCGAGCAGATGGGCGTCGGCGGTGATGACAGCTGGGGTGCCAATGTCCACCCGGAGTATATTCCTGATGTGACTAAGCCTGTGGAGTTCACCTTTACGTTCCGTGGCATCTGATGATTGCCCGCAAATGAGGTGTTCTCTGTGAAAAAAGCGAAAGATCAGCCTGAATCTGAACCAGCCGAACTAGCATCCCTTGTTGGAGAACGGATCAGAAAGATACGCAAAGAAGAGGGGTTAAGCCTAGAGCTTTTTGCTTTACGTTGTGACATGAATGCCGCATACGTTGGGCATATTGAGCGCGGCGTTCAGAATCCAACCTTGAACACGCTGGAACGTATTTGCAAGGGTCTGGACATCAGCGTAGAAGACCTTTTCATAGATAAAAGCGCAACAGTTGATATGAATACTGCCGCATTGCAGTATTTCTCTCAGATTACTCGTGATCTTTCCCCAGAACAATTTCATCAGCTACTAAACATCATAAAAGAGATCGTAGCCGTGATGAGATGACCCTCGTTATTAAGACACCTTCGCGTTGAGATATGGACATCCCTGCATGAGATTCCTATCAAAAGCGAGGGTGTCTTTTTTGGTATCACAAAATCTCAATTCCTGACACCACTATTTATAAGTAGTGCTTCACTCTATATAAGTAGCGTTGCTATGTCAAAATAACCGTATTCAGCTTTTGTTTAGAGCATTTCTTTGAATGCTTCTCCAAACTTTCTTTAACGTATTGAAGTATACAAATTTTTAGGATATAATCAGCACATTCCCCAAAAGCTATATAGAATTAAACAAAAATTTGATAGGAGGCGTACACATGAGTTGTTTCGGTTCAAGGTTTTTATTAGCAAAACCTGCAGGCTGCAAAGTTGCTGGTTGTGCTCATCCGCACCCCTTTGCACAGGTTCATCGGCTAATGATAGAACCGGATTGGCTGATGAAAGAGCCTCCAGCGGGAAGTTTTCTACCATCTCTCCCATCCAAGCTGCGGCATCGCCACCCATCTTCGTTGACGGAGGTCGGCTGACATGAAGGATCGACTGAAAGATCACCTTGAAGGCTGGCAGTTTTGCGAAAACTGTGGTATAAAGCTGTATCAAAAAATCAACGGCTGCAGCGGCATGATTCATCTGAAATGCCACCGTTGCAATACGCTCCTCCGCATTGATTTATCATTCCGAAGAAAGAAGTGACCCCCTAAAACAATAAATCGGGTGCATTGCACCCTGAATATGGACTGTTCGCACCGAGCAACGGGCCGTCACCTCCGGGTGATGTATGAAACGTAGCACCAAATAGCCGGGCAACAGCCTGATTGAGTGATTTTCGCTTGAGAATCTCTCAGTCGGCTGTTGTCCGGCTATTTTTTATAGCTTCAGGAAGCCTGCTCCCGAAAAGGAGCAGGCTTTATGTTTGTCCGTTTTTCGTGGATGCCCCAAGCGGCGAAATATCCGTAGCCTTCCAAATTTTCGACATTTCACGTTTTATCGAAAATTTGGAGGTTACACATGAGTTTCAATAATGGCAATGAACGTCGCAAGCTGAACGCAAAGTGGGAGCATCTTCGTGTGCAGTACCGCGAAGCAGGAATGAGCGAAGATGCAATTCAGGCTATGTACGAGTTTGATTTGGGTGTTCTTAATAGCGAACGTGCCTACATCACTAACACAATGACGGTTTCTGGTGCTGCCGATGATTGCGCAGCCAAGGAAACCAGCGACTTCAAGCAGTATGAAAAAGCCGTTACCGTAACGGATACCTACCATGAAACGAAAACGCGCTTTACATGGGTAGGCGAAATTCAGAATGAGCGGTTACACGCGGGTTTGGAGAAACTCTCTGACGAAGAACTCCAGCTCGTTACGCTGTACTTCCATGAGAAGTACAGCACCGTAGAATTATCTAAAGTTTATGGCATTGCACAGCAGAGTATTAGTAAGCGAATTTTGAAAATCACTAAATTTTTGAAGAACTTTGATTTTCAGGGTGTAGAATGAGCCTTCTCGATGGCTCGTAAGTGTAAGGGCAATTCACCAGATGGCGAAAGCCGCTGAACGAACTGTCTGCACTCCTGTTCTTTGAAAACTGAATAGTTCCATCATCTGGTACTCCGATAATGATACTTCCGTAATTCGCGGCCCGGTCACAAAGCAGACGGGGTGGCTGAAATGCCAATGAAGCGGTACAAGTCCGCTGCCAGATGTTTATGCCCCACTCGCAGGGAGCCGAGGGCGAATATCCCGAAAGAGCAGATCATTACAAGGCGTTACGAGCGGGAAGTTGTCGAACGCAAGAATCATCTGCAAACTATTCAGGTAGAGCGGGATAAAGCCCAAAAAGACTTAATTTCCCTGAAAGCCGAGATTCTTGCCTGTATCAAAGGTGAGAGCGTCTTTCCCAAAGAAACCCTTGCCGAGATGATTACAGCGCAGGAGGAAAAACTTCGGGAATTGGATGCTCTTTATGAATCTTCCTATGCAGAAACAGAAAAAACTGCCGAACTGATGGACAACGTATCAAAACTGTACGAAGAACTGATTTCTTTTTCTGATCTCTACGACAGTGCCAGTTTTGAAGCAAAGAAAATGATCGTCAATCAGCTTATCCGCAGGGTAGATGTTTATCGTGGGTATCAGCTCAACATTACCTTCAACTTCGACCTTACACCGTACATTGAAGGGGATGATGCAGCAGCCTGCTGAAAAACCGGGCGGCAAACATTCTTTTTTGAAAACGGTGTAACGTCAAACGTTGGGGGTTGTATAGGAACCGCCTGCAAAAACCTGAAAACGGTGCAGGCAAAGCAATGAAGCCCCCAAAAACCGGCTTCGGCAAAAAGAAAAGCACCATACTTCCTACGAAGTACAGTGCTTTTTTGGTGGAGAATAGCGGGATCGAACCGCTGACCTCTTGCATGCCATGCAAGCGCTCTCCCAGCTGAGCTAATCCCCCACATATTCGGTTCGTGTCCTGCGACGTGAACCATTATACCAGCTGCGCCGCCCTTTGTCAACCTTTTTTGCAAAGTTTTTTCAGTAAACTGGACCGTGCAGGCACATCGACCGGGCACAGCCCCCTCCACGCAAAACAGCGCATCCCGCAGGCAGGCTCTGCCCGAAGGATGCGCTGTTATTCTTGTTCCGGTTACTGCTTATGCTTGGAACCAAAGCGGTACTCTTTGCCCTCACGGATGCGCTGGATATTGGCCCGGTGCATCCAGATGACCATGCCGCCCACGATGGCAGCTCCCACCACGCAGACGATGAGGTCGTCAGCGGCGAAGCCCTTGAGCAGACCGTAGATGAGGGTCAGCACCGGATAGGATGCCGCCATTGCAATGCTGCCCAGCGACACCATGCCGGTGGGGACAAGGCAGAGCAGAAAAATGACGGTCAGCACCGGCAGGAGGATGGGCTGAATCGCCAGGATAGCGCCTCCCGCCACCAACACGCCCTTGCCGCCCTTGAAGCCGAAATAGATGGGCTTGGTGTGGCCCACCACGGCCAGAATGGCGGTCAGATACACGCCCAGATAGGGCGAAACGGCGGCATCTGCGGGCAGGAACCCGAAGAGCCAGCGGCCGATGCAGACAGCTGCAACGCCTTTCAGCACGTCGCCTGCGGCGGTGAGCGCCGCTGCCTTTTTGCCAAAGGTGCGCAGCATGTTGGTCATACCGGCCGCACCGCTGCCGTGATTGCGGACATCATCGTGGTACAGGTACTTGCTGACCAGGATGCCGGTGTCCACGCTGCCCAGCAGGTAAGCCTGCGCAGCGGCAGCCAGAACGATGAAGAAGGTCATCATCAACAGCCGCCTCCCCTGTTACACATCTTTTGCGCCGACGCTGCCGGTGCCGCGCTCACGGATCACCAGGCGGATGGGCGTGTGTTCCAGACCAAAGTTCTCCCGGATCTGGTTGATCAGATACCGCTGATAGCTGAAATGGAACAGCTGCTTGGAGTTGACGAAGGCCACGAACGTCGGGGGACGGGTGGAAGCCTGGGTCAGGTAGAAGATCTTCAGGCGGCGGCCCTTGTCACTGGGCGGCTGCATCCGGGCGGTAGCGCGGGCCAGCATCTCGTTCAGGACACCGGTGGGCACGCGGGCACCGTTCTGGGCATCCACGTCACGGATCAGCTGCATCAGCTTGTTCACGTTATAGCCGGTCTGGGCTGAAATGAAGATGATGGGCGCATACCCCATGAAGCTGAAGCAATCGGCGTAATCTCGGCGCTGATGCTCCATGGTGTTGGTCTCCTTGCCCTCCACAGCGTCCCACTTGTTGACAACGATGATGCAGGCCTTGCCCTGCTCGTGGGCATAACCGGCCACCTTGCTGTCCTGCTCGGTAAAGCCAACGGTGGCATCCACCAGGATCAGGGCCACGCGGCTGCGCTCCACAGCGGCCAGCGCGCGCACGACCATATAGCGCTCGAGGCCGTCAGAGATGTTGCTGCGCTTGCGCAGACCAGCGGTATCGGTAAAGATGAACTTGCCGTAGGCGTTATCCACGGGGGTGTCAATGGCATCACGGGTGGTACCGGCCTCGTTGGCAACGATCATCCGGTTCTCGCCCAGGATGCGGTTGGTCAGGCTGGATTTGCCCACGTTGGGGCGGCCGATGATGGCAACGGGGATGCGGTCCTCCTCCACCACGGTCTCGCTGAAATCAAGGTGGGCGCAGACAGCGTCCAGCAGGTCGCCGGTGCCGTGACCGTGCACGGACGAGATGGGCAGCACCTCGTCAAAGCCCAGGTTATAGAACTCGTAGAGCTCCATGGGGGCCTCGCCGGTCTTATCGCACTTGTTGACGGCCAGGATGATGGGCTTGTGGCTGCGGCGCAGCATGTGGGCCACTTCCTCGTCGGCGGCGGTCAGGCCGTCGCGGACATCCACCACCATGATGATGCAGTCAGCGGTGTCAATGGCGATCTCTGCCTGCTCACGCATGTGGGCCAGAATACCCTCGGTCGCCTTGGGCTCGATGCCGCCGGTGTCCACCAGCATGAACTCGTGGCCGCTCCACTCGCAGTTAGCAAAAATGCGGTCGCGGGTGATGCCCGGGGTATCCTCCACGATGGCCAGACGCTGGCCGCAGAGCTTATTGAACAGGGTGGACTTGCCCACATTGGGGCGGCCGACCACTGCTACGATGGGTTTGCTCATAGGGGGTTCCTCCTTTCGTTATGCTCTTCTTCTTCTCGAAATATGCAGGCCGGTGCGGAGCAGGGCTTTTGCCTCATCACCGCCGCCCACCGGCAGCACCTCGACCTTGACCCCCAGCCGTTCGCCCAGCTGGGCAATGGTCATATCATCGAGGAACGTATCTTTTTCTTCCCGCAGCATGACAGCGGGGATGCCCAAAGTTCCGCTTTCCAGCTTTCCCTCACACTGGGCAATGATATCGGTGGCGGTGACAAGCCCCGCCACACCCACGTTGCCGCCAAAGAAATTATTCTTGACAACGTGAACTTTTACATCGATCATGGGGTACTGGCGGTGGAGCTCGTCCATCAGCTCAGTGATGAGGGGGCCTGCCATGGTGCCGGTGACCACATCGATCTGCTTGGTGCCGTAGATGCGGTGGGGTCTGTCCAGCTCTGCACGGAATTCATCCTCGAACAGGCGCATCATGCCCACACCGTTTTCCAGCTGGTCAAAGTCCTCGTAGAACTCCGCCGGGGGGATGGGCCGCCCCGCCTTGAGATACCACTCATCGCTGGGGTAGATGATGCGCTTACCGTGGCGGCGCTTGCACTCATCGCCAAACTCCTCCATAATGTCGATGACAGCGGCGCTGGTCTCGGCATCATAGGGGGTCTGCTTGAACAGATTCTGGCGGTAATCCGTCACACCGCAGGGCACAGCGGCAATGCTCTGCACCATAGGGGTCAGCTCCAGCAGGTCGCCCAGGGTGCGGCGAAGCTCTTCGCCATCGTTGATGCCCCGGCAGAGCACCAGCTGACAGTTGACGGCGATGCCTCCCTCCACCAGACGGGGCAGGTATTTGAGCACCTCGCCGCCCCGCTTGTTGGCCAGCATCCGGACACGGAGCTGGGGGTTGGTGGTGTGCACCGAGATGTTGATGGGCGAGATGTGCATCTTGATGATGCGGTCGATCTCGTGATCCTGCATATTGGTCATGGTGATGTAGTTGCCGAACAGAAAGCTCAGCCGCTCGTCATCATCCTTGAAATACAGGCTCTCGCGCATACCGGGGGGCAGCTGGTCGATGAAGCAGAACATGCAGTGGTTGGAGCAGGAATGCTTCTGGT
>ENA-ORSR01000669-ORSR01000669.1-human-gut-metagenome-genome-assembly--contig:-NODE-669-length-28295-cov-7.992245_pt1 | contig 28295 bp, 24 predicted proteins | sample MGYA00241901_ERZ509166 | MGnify/ENA primary metagenome ERZ509166 (study PRJEB26280, sample SAMEA2338860) | human gut metagenome | biome: human gut; feature: human-associated habitat; material: faeces... | reverse complement strand
TGCCAAGGGCTCCCCTACTAGGGGAGCTGTCGAGCGGATGCGAGACTGAGAGGTTTTACTCCTTACTTTGCCAAAGACCGGAACACGGCCTGCTCTGTCAGGATGGTGGGGCAGATCGTGTCCAGCTCGTAGGTCTTGTGGTAGAGCACCTGCAAATGCGGGTCAGAGACGCGGCAGATGACCTTTTCGCGCCGGAAGATGTTCTTTGCGATCTGTGCAGCCATCAGGTTCACGGAGTCATCCTCGCACACAGCGGCCACCGCGTCGCAGTTCTCCACGCCGCCCTGCTTGAGGATGTCGGGGTCGGTGGGGTCGCCCACAAGGGCCGTGCCGCCAAAGGAGTAATCGTCAAAGCTGTCCAGCCGCTTGAGCTGCTCGGGGTCCTTTTCGATCAGGGAAATATCATGGCCGATCCGTTCCAGATCCCGCACCAGTGCCGCGCCCACTTGGCCGCAGCCGATCACCAGAATATTCATGGATGTCACCTCATTGTTCAAAATCTGTTTTTATCTGGCCCGGCAGTCCGTGTCAGAAGGAAACACAGGGAAAAGCGTTGTGTCCAGTATAGCATATTTCCCGCGGCAGATAAATACAGAAAAAGCAGACAGTGCTCCTGTATAAAATTTGTGATTTTTCGTGCGCAGGCTCTCAGAATATGATATACTGGAAAGCGAACCCAATCTGAATGTATGCAGAGCGCCTGTGCCGCTTTGCAGGGAGGAGAACCCATGTTTCTTGAAATACTGAAAGCCATCCTGATGGGCATTGTGGAGGGCATCACCGAGTGGCTGCCCATCTCGTCCACCGGCCACATGATCCTGGTGGAGCAGGTGGTCAAGTTCAACGCCAGCGAGGAATTCATGTCCATGTTCCGCGTGGTCATCCAGCTGGGTGCCATTCTGGCCGTGGTGGTGCTGTTCTGGAATAAGCTCTGGCCCTTCGGCCTGCGCCATGGCCGTGTCTGCTCCAAGCCTGCCGTCTGGCAGCTCTGGTTCAAGGTGGTGGCCGCCACCATTCCGGTGCTCATCATCAGCCCGCTGGACGACTGGTTTGAGACCCGCTTCTACAATTACATCACGGTCGCCGCCATGCTGATCCTGTATGGTGTCCTCTTCATCCTTGTGGAGAACCGACGCACCGCCCCGCATGTCACCCGGCTGGAACAGATCACCTACCGCGAAGCCTTCATCGTTGGCGTGTGGCAGATGCTGGCCATCATCCCCGGCACCTCCCGCTCCGGTGCCACCATCGTGGGCGGCCTGCTGCTGGGTCTGTCCCGTGCCTGTGTGGCCGAGTTTACCTTCTTCCTCGCCATCCCGGTTATGGCGGGCGCGTCCCTGCTCAAGGTGGTCAAGTTTGTCCTCTCCGGCGCCGCGATGACCGGCACCGAGATCGCTGTCCTCGTGGTGGGCTGCGTGGTCGCCTTTGTGGTCAGCCTTGCCGCCATCCGCTTCCTGATGGATTACGTCAAGCGCCATAACTTCAAGTTCTTCGGCCTCTACCGCATCGTGCTGGGCCTGATCGTCCTGGCCGTAGCTGCCATCACCGCCATTGCGTAAATCGCTCCCAAACACCCCAGCCGCCCGCCCGGGCGGCTTTTTTGCGTCCCGGGGCAATTGCACCGGCACCGGCCTTGTGTTATACTGGAGCCATAAAGAGAGAACCCGGCGGCGGGAGAGTGCCGCATCTGAAATTGTCAAAAACGGAGGAGAATCCTATGGAAGCATCGACTGTTTACTACACCGACTTCCGGTGTCCTGTGGGCACCAGCCTGACCGAAAAACTGCGCCGCCTGTGCATTGCGGCGGGCATCAAGAGCATTGATATGGACGGCAAGTTCGTGGCCATCAAGATGCACTTTGGTGAGCTGGGCAACCTGGCCTTCCTGCGCCCGAACTACGCCAAGGTAGTGGCAGACCTGTGTAAGGAGCAGGGCGGCCAGCCCTTCCTGACCGACTGCAACACGCTGTACCCGGGCAGCCGTAAGAACGCGCTGGAGCACCTGAGCTGCGCGCAGGAAAATGGCTTCTGGCCCATGACCACCGGCTGCCAGATCATCATTGGCGACGGCCTGCGCGGCACCGATGAGCTTGAGGTGCCGGTGCCGGGCGGCGAATACTGTAAGACCGCCAAGATCGGCCGCGCTATTATGGATGCCGACATTTTCATCAGCCTGACCCACTTCAAGGGCCACGAAGCGACCGGCTTCGGCGGAGCCATCAAGAACATCGGCATGGGCTGCGGCTCCCGCGCGGGCAAGATGGAGCAGCACTCCTCCGGTAAGCCCGCCGTGCAGGAGGAACTCTGCCGCGGCTGCCACCGCTGCGCTAAGGAGTGCGGCTCCGATGCCATCCGCTACAATGAGAACAACAAGGCGGTCATTGATTACGAAAAGTGCAAGGGCTGCGGCCGCTGCATCGGTGCCTGCAACTTCGATGCCATCTATTCCATCGACAGCAGCGCCAACGAGGAGCTGGACCGCAAGATGGCAGAGTATGCCGCCGCCGTCTGTGCAGACCGCCCCTGCTTCCACATCAGCCTGGTGCAGGATATCAGCCCCAACTGTGACTGCCACGGCGAGAACGATGCCCCCATCCTGCCGGATATCGGCATGTTTGCCTCCTTTGACCCTGTGGCGCTGGATCAGGCCTGTGCCGATGCCTGCCTGAACGCACAGCCCCTGCCCAACAGTCAGCTGGGCCAGAACCTTGCAAAGCCCGGCTGGAACTGCCACCACGACAACTTCAAGGATTCCAACCCCAATGTCGAGTGGAAGGCAACGCTGGAGCAGGCCGAAAAGATCGGCATGGGCACCCGCCAGTACACCCTGAAGAAGATCTGAACATAAAAATAAGCCCGACAACGTCGGGCTTATTTTTATGTCTCTTGCATTCAGGGGCAGACGGAACGATCAATACTCGCTGGAAGCCGGGACCAGTACGTCAATGACATCGGCCAGGGCCTTCCAGTTTTCCTCGGAACAGCCGGGCAGCTCTTTGGCATCCAGACCGGCATCCTCGATGCGGCCGGTCATGCTGTCCTTGTCGGTCAGCAGGGTCTCGGCATCGGCCTTGATGAGCGGCCAGGCATCGGCAAAGCTCTGCTGGTCATCGGCGCTCAGGCTGTCGAACCACTGGGTATAGGCATCTTTGATGTCGCTGACCGGCTGGATGCTCATGTTGCAGCCATCGGCCCATTTCAGCAGGGAAGCCGCCGCGATGACGGATTTCAGCGAGCAGCCGGACACGCCGGGGCCCCAGCCAAGGCAGGGGGCAAAGGCATCGTCCGGGTCAGAGAGGGAGAACAGGGAATTCTCGCCTGCATCCAGCGGGCCTACCTTGCCAGTGTCGGCGGTCACGGTGGAAGAGGGGATGCTCTCGCTTGCAGAAGCGGAAGAGCTGGAAGCGGCAGTGCTGCCGGAAGAGGTGCTGCAGCCCGCCAGCACGCCGCACAGCAGGGCGGCGCAGACCAGCAGGGAAAGAATACGCTTGCGAATCATAGGAAAGCCTCCTTTTATCGTGTTCCGGCCCATCTGCCGGAGAAACTGCTCTGGTACATTTCTAGTATACTGTTCTGCCGGGCTGTTGTCAATCGGCGTGCGCAGGACGATTTTTCACCCCGGCTGTGCAAACTATACAAACTTTTGTCGTTTTTTTCTCAGTCGGGCGGGATTGACATTTTTTGCGCTGGCGCGTATAATTCGGCCATGGTCAAACTGGAAAAAATGGGTGAAGAACCGGGAAAAGGGGGAGAAACGGATGCAGAAATTTCTGCGGCGGCTGGAACGCTTTTCACAGTCGCTGCTGTCGCCGCTGTCTTATCTTTCGGCGGCGGGCCTGCTGTTGGTGCTGGGGGCGCTGCTCACCAGCAAGCCCTTGTGTCAGGCGCTGCCGGTGCTGCAGTGGGCTCCGCTGCAGCTGGTGGGTCAGCTGCTCTATAACGGGATGATGGTGCTCATCAACAACCTCAGCGTCATTCTCTGCGTGGGGGTGGCAGCCGTGCGCGCCAAAACCGAAAAGCAGGATGCCGCTCTGCTGGCGCTGATGGCCTACCTTGTGTTCCTCACAGCCAACCACACCGCGCTGGAAGCGCTGGGGCTGCTTGCCCAGCCGAACGGGATGACCGGCCTTGCGGGCACGGGCCAGACCACCATTCTGGGCATTCAGGTGGTGGACACCGGCGTGGCAAGCGGCATCGTGCTGGGCTTTGCGGCGGCGTGGCTCTTCAACCGCACCTGCGAAAAGCAGTTTTATGGCATGATCACCCAGCTCTATTCGGGTCTGCGGTGGTCGTTTTTGTGCCTGTCGGCGTTGGCGGTGGCACTGGGGCTGGGGTTCTGCTTTGTCTGCCCGCCGCTGCAGCGGGCGGTCAGCGCCCTCACGGGCTGGATCGCGGCTTCAGGGAATGCGGGGGTGTTCCTCTACGGCTTTCTGGAACGGCTGCTCATCCCCACCGGCCTGCACCACCTCATCTATATGCCCTTCCAGTTCTCCTCGCTGGGCGGCAGCCTGACCGTAGGCTCAGTGACCTACACGGGTGCTTACGCCGTCTGCATGACCGAGTACACCATGGGCCTGCCCCTCTCGGATGGCATCGTCTGGATGTACACCGGCTTCACTAAGACCTTTGGTTATCTGGGCATTGCGGCGGCCTTCATCTTCACGGCCCGCAAAGAGAACCGTGCCCGTACCGCCGCCGCTATGATCCCGCTGGCGGTCACGGCCTCCGTGGCCTCCATCACCGAACCCATTGATTTTCTGTTCTGCTTCGTTTCGCCCCTGCTCTGGGTGGCCCATGCGGTCATTACGGGAGGCTTTATGGTGCTGCTCCATGTCCTGCACGTCCGGGCCTTTACCTCCAATCTGCTGGGGTCGCTGGTGTTCAACCTGAGCGCCGGGGGGCAGCTGCAGAATCTGCCGCTGCTCTATCTGCTGGGCCTTGCGGAGATCCTGACCTACTTTGCCGTGTTCAGTGTCCTCATCAAGGCAAAGGATCTGCCCACCCCGGGCCGGGAAGCAGCCCTTTCCGCAGACCAGTCCCCGTACGCCGACCCGCAGGAGGTGTGCCGGTTCATCGCCGCGCTGGGCGGGCCGGAGAACATCGCCCAGCTGGGAAACTGCTTCACCCGCCTCCGGCTCACGGTGCGGGATGCCTCGCTGCTGGATATGGGGGCTCTGCTCTCCCTGCCTCATAAAGGCCTTGTGGTGCAGGGAACCCGGGTCCAGCTGGTCTGCGGCCTGCACGCCGCCCAGCTCCGCCATGCGCTTGAACAGCAGCTTGCCGAGATGGCCCCGGTGTGATTGCATTTTGATAAGAGAAACGGTATAATTGTGGCGAAACCTCTCAGTCGTCTGCGGCGACAGCTCCCCTAACAGGGGAGGTGGCATTGCGAAGCAATGACAGAGAGGTTCAGCAGTGGATAACCTGAAAATAAAGGAGAACATAAAATGCAGAATAACGCCTTTTCTGTCGAAGGTCTCTTCGACTTCCTGAACGCTGGTGTCAGTGCCTTCCACTCCACGGCTGCGGCTGTGAAGATCCTGGAGGAAAACGGCTACCAGAACTGCCCCGAGAGCGCGGCCTGGGAGCTGGTGCCCGGCGGCAGATATTACACCACCCGCAACGGCTCTGCCGTGCTGGCATGGCGGATGCCCAAGGGCGAGCTGACCGGCTGGCATGTCACCGCCAGCCACAGCGATTCTCCCACCTGGCGCATCAAGCAGCTGGACGGCGGCAAGGACGCAGTCTTTGCCAAGGCGGAGACCGAGGGCTACGGCGGCATGATCATGCCCACCTGGCTGGACCGTCCCCTGAGCGTGGCGGGCCGCATTCTGGTCCGCACGGAGAACGGCATCCGGAGCCTGCTGGTCCACCCCGACCGGGCGCTGGCTGTCATCCCCAACCTCTGCATCCACTTCAGCCATGACCTGAACAACGGCATGAAGTACAACCCTCAGGTGGATCTGCAGCCCATCTTTGGTGAGGCAGGCTCCACCCTGCGGGACGCTCTGGCTGAGGAGGCCGGGGTCAAGGCAGAAGATATCGTGGACGCTGACCTGGTGCTCTGCACCCGCGAAAAGGCCGAGCGCGTGGGCCTGAAGGGTGAATATTTCATGTCCGGCCGCATCGATGACCTGGAGTGCGCCTACACCACCCTGTGGGGCTTCCTGCAGGGCCGCGGCGAGGAGGAAGGCCGGGGCGATATGTGGGTCATGTTCGACAACGAGGAGGTGGGCTCCTCCAGCCGGCAGGGCGCACAGGGCACCCTGATGGCCAACGTGCTGGCCCGCATTGAGGAAAAGCTGGGGGTCACCCGGGAGCAGAGCATCCGTGCCTGCACCAACAGCCTGCTGCTGAGCGCCGACAATGGCCACGCCACCCACCCCAACCACCCCGAAAAGAGCGATCCCGCCAACGTGGCGGTCATGGGCGGCGGTGTTCTGCTGAAGTACAATGCCCGCCAGACCTACACCACCAGCGGCTTTACCGGCGCTGCCTTTGCCGAGATCTGCAAAAAGGCCGGTGTGCCGGTGCAGGTCGCCGCAAACCGCGCGGATGTTCCCGGCGGCTCCACGCTGGGCAACCTGCTGGGCCACCAGATCCTGATCCCCATGGTGGATATCGGTCTGGCACAGCTGGCCATGCATTCCGCAATGGAGACCGCCAGCTGCAAGGATGCCGAGTACATGGCAAAGGCCGTGGCCGAGTTCTATAACACGCCCATCTCCCAGCCTGTGGACGGCGAGTGGAAGCTGGGCCTGTGAGCGCTGTGACCGGGCGCTTTGCCCCCAGCCCCAGCGGGCGGCTGCATCTGGGCAATCTGGCCTGCAGCCTGCTGGCCTGGCTCAGCGCCAGAAGTCAGGGCGGGCGCATCGTTCTGCGCATTGAGGATCTGGATGCCGAGCGCTGCCCCCGCAAATATGCCGACGCACTGGAAGAGGACCTGCGCTGGCTGGGCCTTGTCTGGGACGAGGGCGGCAGCAGCGGCGGCCCCAACGGCCCCTATTACCAGAGCGAGTGCGCCGCCATCTACACCGAGAGCTATAACAAACTGGAAGCACAGGGCCTTGTTTACCCCTGTTTCTGCTCCCGTGCCCAGCTCCATGCCGCCAGCGCGCCTCATACCTCCGACGGCAATGTGATCTATCCCGGCACCTGCCGGGGGCTGACGGCGGAGCAGATCGCCGAAAAGCGCAAAAAGAAAGCCCCAGCCTACCGTCTCATGGTGCCCGATGAGGACATCACCTTTACCGATGGCTGTATGGGCCCCCACACCGAGAATCTTCTCCACGACTGCGGGGACTTCTACCTCCGCCGCGCCGATGGCGTGTTTGCCTACCAGCTGGCCGTGGTGGTGGACGATGCCCGCATGGGCGTGACGGAGGTGGTGCGGGGCGCAGACCTGCTCTCTTCGACCGCGCGGCAGCTTTACCTCTACCGTCTGCTGGGCCTGCCCGCCCCAAAGTTTGCCCATTGCCCGCTCCTGCTGGCTCCCGATGGCCGCCGCCTGTCCAAACGGGACGGTGACCAGAGCCTGGAAAACCTCCGGGCAAAGTATACGGCACAGGAGATCGTGGGCAGGCTTGCCTTTGCCTATGGTCTCCAACCTGAACCGGCCCCCTGCACCCCGGAAAGCCTCATTGCAGACTTTTCCTGGGACAAGGTGCCCAAGCAGGATATCTGCCTGCCGGAAGCTCTGTTTTAAGCAAACCCACGATTTTTGCCATGCAGATGCAAAGATCGTGGGTTTTTCTTTACAAAAAACAATCTATGGTAAAATATAACTAGAGATTTTGCCGAAACAGAAAGGAGCCTGCTATGCGTAAAATATTAAAAGCGTCGAGCCTGTTGATCTGTGCAATGCTTTTGTTCAGCGCATGTGCAGGCATTCTTCGTCAGAAACCGGGGCTGTATCGTTCTCCGATGACTGAGCTCTTTGCCCAGCAAAAAGAGATCACCGTTCCTGCCCGGCAGGCCGAGCACGGGGAGGATTATGTGATCCAGTGGCAGGACCCGGTGATGGAGCAGCACGTCCGGAAATGGCTTGACCGGCCGGAGGGGGATATCTACCACAGTGATGTCTGGGATTATCAAGCTGTCACGATAAACGCTGGAAGCGGCGTGCAAGATAGTCTTATCAAAAACGCCCCGGACGGAGAAAACCTTGGGGATAGTTTCAGCTACGATGATCCGCTGGAAGCCTACAGAAGCAGAGTGCAGGGTACTTATGAGCCCCTGACCTCTCTGGCGGATCTGCGGCATTTCGATAGCCTGCAGGTGCTGTGTGTCAACAGCAAAAAAGTCAGTGCACCCCTTCAGGACCTGACAGGGCTGGAAGAATGTAAAAATCTGGTGTACCTGACCCTGCCCAGTGTGGAAAGCAGTGCGTTCCCGACATTTGCAAAGCTGGATTCCGTGGTAAAGCTGTTTTATGGCAGGGATATCGTCCGGACGGATGTCAACGTCTCTGACCTTTCAGCATTTGCGCAAATGAAAGCGCTGGAGGTGCTGTGGATCACCGGCAGTGAGGTCGATCTGACCCAGCTGACAGGAGCGCAGCTGCGCACGCTGACGCTGGATGTGACCCGGATCAAATCACTGGAGCCTCTGCAGCAGATGCCTCAGCTGAAGGCCCTGCAGCTGGTGAAAGGCCCGGAATTCCCCAGCTTTGAGCCGCTGGACGGCAGTAGCATCCAGTACTTGGACCTGTTGGTTTCAGAAGGTGCTGCAAACCGCTACGAAGCCATGGATCTTACCCCGCTGGCTCGGATGCCCCAGCTGGTGTGGCTGAATCTGATGAATCACGCCTGTGTGGATTCGGAGTTGTGCAGACAAATTCTTGCCGGGGACACGAACCTGAAATATCTGGATGTTTCCTATACCAAAGTCGGAAAGGAAAAGGTCGAGCTGGATACGAGCCAGTTGGAAATCTTTATCGACGCGACCTGACCCAAACAAAAACTCCCCCGTCCATTAGCTGGTTGCTCATAAAAAAGTGAATCCGACCTATGGCTGCAATCAAAGGTCGGATTCTTTTTTTATGTTAGGGCTGGAATATCCATGGCTCCCTCTGACGCGGGAGGCTTGGGTGCGGTGCAAAATCGCACATTACCGCACTACACCGAATGGTGTATAGAAGTGCACCCTTACTGTTTGACAAATTGGAATTGATTTTCCTTTTTATTTCTTAGTATCAATCCAAATGAAAACTCTCTCGTCAGTTCTTTCAGTAACAACACCTCCGTTTGCTATTGCCACAGCTTGAGATGCTATGTTATCTAAAAGAATGGTTACTAACACTTTATCTATTCCCATTTCTTTCGCTTCATTAAGCAATAATCTCAGCAGTTCTTTTCCATATCCTTTTCCACGAAACGCTGGTGCAATTCCGTACCCGATATTTCCTCCTGCTTTTCTCAGTGCCTCAGTCAAAAAATGTCTGACAGAACCAAATCCAACCGGAATACCATCAGCATATAGCCAAAAAGTTGTAGAAGGCACTTTCCAACCATCTACAATCCCTTCTTGCTCAGAATCCCTCTGTTTTACAATCAGCCATTCTTTATACTCATCAAATGTTAATCCGTTGGCTTTGTTAATTAATCCATTTTCTTCAGCAGGGATCTCTTGCAGCATTGTGTAAATATCTAAGCCATCATCAACTGACAATTTTTTTAATTCCAACATTATTTTCAATTCTCCTTAATCAAATAAACTCAAGTTTATCAGTCTGTTTAATCATATCATATGGCTTCAATGTACGGCAAGAACAATCCCGGCAGACATTACTGCCGGGACTGATGCTGTTTTATGGACATCTACATTTTGGCGGGGGAGTTTTACGTTTCAGAGAAAGTTTACAGCCGCTGCAAGGCTCTTGCGTCGCTGCGTTCCAGTGCGGTCATGGCCGTATCCAGAACCATGGCCAGCAGGATGCCCAGCAGCACGTCGATGCAGCTGTGCTGCTTGAGCAGGACCGTGGACGCGATGATGGAGACGCAGAGCACGGCGGAGGCGGGCCGCATCCAGCGGCGGCGGGGCTCCTCGAAGATGTGGCTGCGGTAGTAGGCCATCATCAGGGTGACGGAGTTGAACACATGGATGGAGGGGCAGACATTGAGGGGCGTGTCGGTGGCATAGAGCATCCGCACGGCCCGGGCAAAGAGGTCGCTGCCGTACACCCGGTAGGGCCGCAGGTCAAGCCCGGTGGGCAGGATGACATAGCAGGCCAGCGCAATGGTCATGCCCGCAAACAGGGGCAGGCAGAGCCGCCAGAAGTCGGCCCGGGGCGCTTTCCACAGCAGATAGAACAGGGTGAACGGGATCCACAAAAACCACGCAAAGTAGGGCACGATGGCATATTTGCAAAAGGGAATCAGGTCGTCCAGGTGGCAGTGCACCAGAACATCGGGCACGGCAATATGGACTTCGAGCCAATGGAACGCCGAAAGGTAAAATAGGAGATAAAACGCCATGAACGAAACGGGATGGCGGGAAAACCAGTTGCGCATGGAACACACTTCCTTTTCTGGAATGGGGGCCGCAGCCCCGCCTAAAGTTCTTTGCAGCGTATGATTATACCGCGCAAAGACGAAGAAAACAAGACAAAAAGCTGACAAAATCGTGAACACATCCGCGCGGAATTTGGTATGCTTTGGGGAAGCGGATGCAGGGGGGAGAAGCTTCTGCCTATTGATACGAGACAGGATGCGGGTTTCCTGCACAAAAAAGGCCCTCCCCGCCAAAACTGCAGTGGCGGAGAGGGCCGGATATACGGAAACTCAGATCACCTTTTGTTCCATCCACCTGCCGCGGACAAAGCGGACGCAGAAGAACAGCGAGCGCATGGCCCAATCCAGGAACATGCCCAGCCAGATGAACAGCAGGCCGCAGTGGAACTTGAGCACCATCAGGTAGCAGAAGGCCACCCGGAACACCCACATGGAGACAACGCTGACCGTCATGGTAAAGGCGGCATCTCCGGCGGCGCGCAGGATGTTGGGCAGGGTGAAGCTGGAGGGCCACAGGATCAGCGATACAGCGTTGAACCAGACCATCAGCTCCAGTGCCATGCCGTAGGCCTCCGGCGAGAGGTTGAACCAGGAGAGCGCCAGCTTGTTCAGGAAGAACAGGCCGGAAAGGTTCATCAGCCAGTCCCCGGCGTAGGCGGTCAGGAGCAGCAGGCGGGAATAGCGCTTGGCCTGCACCTTTTCCCCGGCACCCAGACACTGGCCCACAACGGTCAGCGCGCCGATGCCCACGGCGGAGGCGGGCACGTTCAGGAAGCTGGAGATGTTGCCTGCCACAGCGTTTGCCGCAATGGCCGCGGTGCCCAGCGTGCTGGTCAGGCTGGAGACCGACAGCTTGCCGATCTGGAACATGCCGTTCTCGATGCCGGCGGGAATGCCGACTTTCAGGATGCGCTTGATGAGGTCGAGGTCAGGCTTCAGGTCGGTGAGGTGATCGATGCGCAGCGCACAGTCTGGCTTCTGCAGCAGGAACATCACGGTGAAGCAGGCGATCATCCGGCTCACGAGGCTGGCGGTGGCCGCACCCATCACGCCCATGCCGAACCCGTAGATCAGGATGGCGTTGCCGCCAATGTTCACCACATTCATCACCAGGCTGGAAAGCATACTGATCTTACTGTTGCCCTGGGCGCGGAACAGAGCCGCACCTGCGTTGTACACGCCAATAAAAGGATAGCTCAGGGCCGAGAGCAGGAAATAGGTCTCAGCGTAGCGCATTACATCCGCGTCAATGGAGCCGAAGATGCCCCGCAGGATGGCGTGCCGCCCCACCGCCACGATGACGGCGGTGACCACGCTGAGCGAGATCATAATGAACATGATCTGGGCGGCGCTGGCCTTGGCCCGCTTGGGCTCCCGGTGGCCGATGTACTGGCTGGCGACCACCGCGCCGCCGGTGGCCAGTGCGCTGAGCAGCTGGATCATCAGCACGTTGAAGGAGTCCACCAGGCTCACGCCCGAAACGGCGGCTTCACCCACCGAGGAGACCATCAAGGTGTCCGCCAGACCGATGGAGATGCTGAGGGCCTGCTCTGCCACCAGCGGCAGGAAAAGTGAAATGAGCTGTTGACGGTTGAACAGCGGTCTTGATGTGGTCGATGCGTCTGTCATGGTGTCCTCCCTTGGCGCGTGGATTCAAACACTCCCATGATAGCGCGGAATGACGTGAAAATCAAGATGTTGTATCCAACAAATCAAAAAATCAGGCAAACTCTTTGCTGGGGGTCAGGCTGGAGCCGTAATAAACGATGTAGTCGTAGGGGACCTGGGGGTTGTACGCGGCCAGATCGCCGTACTTGGCCAGAATGTCGTTCCGCAGGTTCTCCGGGGTGTAGGGCTGCCCGGCGGAAAGGGTGTCGGCGCAGACAGCGTTCCACATGCTCTCGGCAAAGGCGGCGCAGTTGAAGTAGGCCGACCAGTGGTCAGATTTGGCAAGGTTGCGGTTGACCACGTCCAGCTGGCCCTGATCCAGCGAGGTCTGGACAGCATAGATGTTCTGGTAGTAGGAATCGGCCAGATAGCGCTTGTAGTAGCCCTCCAGATTGTACCAGATGCCGGTGTGCTCCCAGCGGTTGCCGCGGGGGCTGAAGGTCATCTCGGTGTTGGGCGCGATCCGCAGGCCGCCCACCTCGATGTCATGGTCCGAAACGTTCCGCACCGAGAGGAAGGAGTGGCCGCTGGAATTGATGGAGGCATCGCCCCGGTCCTCGGCCCGGGCGTAGATGCGCAGCAGGGCCACGGCACCCTCGGCGGGTTCTGCACCGTAGGCCTGCACGGCAGATCTATGGTCGGCCTGTTCAAAATCGTAGGGGCCGCCGGTGCTGGTGGTAAAGCCGACGATGTTGCGGATCTGATCCTCAAGGGGGCTTACATCGGTGATGACACGTTCGTCCTGGGGGGCGGGCGTGGCGACGGGAGCCTCGGCCAGCGCGGCGGTGCTGCCGGACACGCACAGGGCCAGTGTCAGGCAGAGGGAAAGGGCGCGGAACAGCTTTTTCATGGGGTGACCTCCAAAGAGAAAAAATTCATGTCAAGGATAGACGATTTTTGGGACGCTGTCAAGAAAAAGATGTCTGCTGCCTTTACCCCCGGGGCCGGTTGTGTTAAAATGTAGCTGGCAGCCGTGCCCGGTGGTTTGGGGCATGGGGCCGATCGGAAGGTAAATGAATCTGACCCAGAGAGGGGAACAACCTATGCCAAAAGAAGCACACAAGGTCGTGGTCATCGGGCACCGCAACCCCGATACCGATTCCATCTGCTCCGCCATTGCCTATGCGGAGCTCAAAAACCGCACCAGCACGCTGGTCTGCGAGCCGCGCCGTGCCGGTAAAATGAATCAGGAGACCGAGTTCGTCCTGAAAAAGTTCGGTGTCACGCCGCCCCGGATGTGCACCGATGTGAACCCCAAGATCCGGGACGTGGATTACCGCGAGATGCCGGGCATCCCGGGCTCCACCAGCCTGCGCCGCGCGTGGAAGATCATGCGCGACCAGCAGATCGACACCCTGTCCATCACCAGCGCGGACAACGAGCTGGAGGGCATCATCACCGTGAAGGATCTTGCCACCGCCAACATGGACGTGTTCGATACCGCGGTGCTGGCCAAGAGCCGTACCTCTTATAAGAACATCCTTGAAACGCTGAACGGCACCATGGTGGTGGGCAATGCCGACGCGGTCTGCACCACCGGCCACATCAAGATCGGCACCGCCACCCCCGAGCTGCTGGAAAGCAGCGTGGAAAAGGGGGATATCGTCATTCTGAGCAACCGGTACGAAAGCCAGCTCTGCGCCATTGAAAAGGAAGCCTCCCTGCTCATCATCTGCAATGGGGCCAAGGTGGGCCGCACCATCCAGCGCATTGCCGATGAGACCGGCGTTGCCATTATGACCACCCCTGTGGATACCTACGCGGCGGGCAAGCTCATCAGCCAGTGCGCCCCCATCTCCTATTATATGACCCAGGACGACATCCTCAAATTCACCCTCGTCACCCCCGTGGCCGATGTGCTGCGGGTGATGGCAAAGGTGCGCCACCGCTATTTCCCCATCCTCGATGAGGACGGCAAATACTGCGGCATGGTCAGCCGCCGCAACGTCATTGCCCTGCGCAAGCGGCGCATCATTCTGGTGGACCACAACGAGGCTACCCAGGCCGTGGAGGGCTTTGATCAGGCCGAGATCCTGGAGATCATCGACCACCACCGCATCGGCAGTCTGGAGACCAGCGGGCCGGTCTATTTCCGCAACCAGCCCGTGGGCTGCACCGCCACCATCATCACCCAGATGTACGATGAAAACGGTGTGGACATCCCGCCCCAGATCGCGGGCCTGCTGCTGGCGGCCATCCTCTCGGATACGCTGGCCTTCCGCAGCCCCACCTGCACCCCCGTGGATGAAAACGCCGCCAAGCGTCTGGCCAAGATCGCAGGCGTGGACATCGAAGAGTTTTCCACCGAAATGTTCGAGGCCGGTGAAAAACTGGACGGCAAGACCCCCGAAGAGGTCTTTTTGCAGGATTTCAAGGTGTTCATGTGTGGCGATATCCGCTTTGGCGTGGCGCAGGGCAGCTACATGACCCGCAAAAACCTGCAGGCCGCCCAGGCGCTGCTCCAGCCCTATCTGGAGGAGGCCCGCAACAAGCAGAACGTGGAGGACCTCTACATGCTGCTGACCGATGTGCCCAAGGAGGAGAGCGTGGTCATCTGCACCGGCCGCTACGCCGCCGAGGTGCTGAGCAATGGCTTTGAGAGCCGGCCCGCCGCCGACGGCAGCTGGACGCTGCCCGGCGTGGTCAGCCGCAAAAAGCAGTTCATCCCCGCCATGATGAGCGCCTATCAGGAGCTGTAACCCCCGATACAAAACACGAAGCCCCCGGAACCCTGCATGTTCCGGGGGCTGTTGTGTTTTGTAAGGGAGCGTCAGGCTGCGACTTTTAAGGGAGAGTTATCAGTCCAGATGGTGCCATCCAAAAGCTTTGTTACGGCCAGTGTGCCGTTCACGCTGACCCGTGCGGGGTCCAGCGCGTAGAAATCGCTCTCCCGCAGGTTTTCGGGGTCTGCTGTGGGGGAGATGCCCACCACGCACACCCAGTGTCCGTAGGTGCTGCTGGTGGCGATGTGGGGGTAGTTGACCTCTTTCCAGCCGGAGCCGGAGAGGTGGTATTCATAGCTTGTCACGCGGTTGGTGTGCTTGGACACGCCGCTGACGGCGGTGTTTTTCAGATGTACGATGACGGGCCGCCCGGCCTGCAGCTCTTCATACAGGCGGGAAAGGCAGTCGGAAAGGGAACCGCTGTAAGTGTAGTACCCGGCGGCAGACCATACCGCACCGTTCGACCACATCCCGCTGCCTGAGCAGGGCTTGCCATCCAGAATGGTGCGGGCGTAGCGCAGGGCGTACCAGCTGCACCGGCCCGAGGTCTGGTTGCCGATGGAGACGATCTGCTGGCTGTCGAAGGACAGCAGCGTGATGCCGTTCACATTCTGCAATTGTGCCGCTGCAGCCTTTGGCGCGGCCAGAAAGCTCAGGCACAGCAGAACTGCTGCCATGAAAACGCGCACCGGAGCGCGCAGGGAACCATGCTGCATGGGGCAAACTCCTTTTCCTTGTTCAGGAACGGCACCCGGCGGTTCCCATTGCCTTAAGTTTAGCACCAAATCGTGGTAGAATTGTGTAAACGCCGGAAATATTTTCCGGTTTTTGCCCCGGGCGCGGCAAAGGATCTTTGCGAAAATTCGTTCTGGAAAAAATAATAAAAGCAGGAGAAAATGTTTGGTGAAGCTGGCAATTGACAAAAGCGACAGTCGTTGGATAAAATAAAGCCAGAAGGGGCCCTGTTTCAAAATGGAAAGGCACCCTGCATATTATGAAAAATACAACAAAACGACTGGAGGTCCCGACATGAAAATGCTGAAAAAACTGGCCGCTTTGATTCTGGCGGCGACCATGGTACTTGTTCTGTTCACCGCCTGCAGCGGTGACGGCGGCAGCACCGGCACCAGAGAGCCGGAAAAAGAAGCAAAGGCGTTCGCAACTTTCTCCAAAAATGATCGGGTTGCAGCTGAAGTAAATGTCAACGATCCCCAGCTGCAGGCTGTGGCTGAGAAGTACTTGGACGAAGATCTGCGGGCAAAGGTCGATTTCTTTGGCGCATCGTTCTTTGGCAAGGTTCACGTGGATGGCGAGGAGGAACGGTATCTGACTGTCACCGTGACGGCGAAATACGAGTATGGTCCTCTTGTGAGTGGAATTCTGAGTACAATTGAAAAGGAACTCGGAAGGAAACTCCCCGGCACCAACATCAACGTAGATGGCAAGGGCAGCTGGACTAAGCTGGGTGTCGTGGTCAAGAGCGACAGCGGCCACAGCTACATGGCAGTGGCATTCCAGATCCTCAACCCCAAATACAACAAGTAATTTAAACCTGTCCTATCCCCGGAGCGTGGCTGAAAGGCCGCCCTCTGGGGCTTTTTTGCATCTGGAGCACTTGACTTATAATTATAATATAATTATAATATAGATATGGAAAGCATACAGTTTGAGCGGGATGAAAATAAAAACCGCATCAATCAGCACAAACACGGCATTTCATTCCTGGAAGCAAAGACAGTTTTCTATGACGAGGAAGCACTGGTAATTGATGACCCGGAGCATTCAGAACAGGAGGACAGATTTATCATTCTCGGCCTGAGCAGTAGGGCAAATCTGCTTGTCGTGTGTCACTGCTACCGTGCGTCAGATACTGTCATCCGTATTATCTCGGCCAGAAAGGCCACAAAAACTGAATCGAAATATTATGGAAAGTGAGGTCTGTGTTATGCTCAAAGAGTACGATTTCAGCAATGCAAGAAAGAATCCCTATGCCAAGGCGCTGAAAAAACAGATCACCATTAACATTGACAGCAACACCATTGATTACTTCAAGGAGCAGGCCGAAGTGGTGGGTATCCCTTACCAAACCCTGATCAATTTGTACTTGAAAGACTGCGTTGCCAATAACCGTCATTTGTCTCTGTCGTGGCAGTGAGAAGAAAAACAGGCTCGTCCGGTTTTGCTCCGGGCGGGCTTTTTGCTTGCAACTTTCCCATAAAAGATGCAAAAAAGGCTGTGATGTGGTACAATAAAAGATAGATTTTGTCGAAAGAAAGGAACCTTTGGATGCAGCTGTTTGAACTGGTCAGCCCGCGGCTGTTCCGCCCGCTGGCGGGGCCCAACCGGGCGTTTTATGCGGAGCTGCTGCTCCTGCTGTGGGAGGAGTGCCGCCACACGGCGGATTACTCCATCTCCCGGGCAGAAGCGGTGAGCCGGGCCGAGGATTACTTTGCGGCGCTGGCAAAGCCGCTGGCACTGGATGACGATGATGCGGGCGACGAAGCCGAACAGCCCACCCGGGACCCCCATACCCTTGCGCTGGGCTTTCTGCTCCGCCTACGCCGCACCGGCTGGCTGGAAGAGCAGCCCGGCAGCTATGAGGAGGAGCCTGCCCTTGCCTTTGTGCCCGAGGTGGCCCCCCTGCTGGAGGCGCTGGAAGAGATCCTGAACCCGCGTGTTGTCACCTACACCGGCAAGCTGTACAAGGCCTGGCAGCTGCTGCAGAACATCGGGGAGGAAAAGAGCCCCTATGAGAATGTTCTGCGGGAGGTGGCCTCCGATCTGGAAGCGCTGAACAAGTCCCTGCGGGCGCTGAACGCGTCCATCGGGCATTATATCGACCGGCTCACCCGCAACCGCACCCCGCAGGAGGTGTTGGAGCTTTTCGACCAGTACGAGGAAAAGGTGGTGGCCGCCGCTTACCACCGCTTCAAGACCAGCGATAACCTGTTCAACTACCGTGCCTATCTGGAGGAGGAGCTGGACGACTGCGAGGCAGAACACCTGCCCCGGCTGGCGCTGGATTACGCCCGGGTGGAGCACTGCGCCCCCGGCGAGGCCGCCCCTGCCGTGCGTGCCCTCATCCAGAAACTGCGGGATTCGCTGGAAGAGATGAGCACCCTGATGCGCCAGATCGACCAGAGCCACATCCGCTACCGCAAGCGGGCCGTGCAGCGGGCCCAGTTCCTGCTGCTGAGCGACCGCTCTTCGCAGGGCAGTGTCACCGCCCTGCTCCGCCGCTATGCCGAGGAGATCAGAACGCCCGACCAGCTGTTCGCACCGGATGACGGCCCGGTGGCAAAGCGCCTGCACCTCTACCCGGCGGCGGTGTTCGGGGCAAAGCCCCTCTACCCGCCCGCCGCGCCCCGCAGCGAAACGCCGCTGGCCCCGGTGCGGCAGGCCGGGCTGGATGAGGAGCAGCTGCGCAAAGAACAGCAGCTGCTGCTGGATTACGCCCGGATGGCCGTGACTGAGGAAAACGTGGGCCTGCTGGCAAAACAGGCCCTTGCCGCCCGCAGTGCGGTGGCCGCTTCCACGCTGGCGGAGGAATACCCCCGCGATTTTGCCCGCATCATCGGCCTGCACACCTATTCGCAGTCGCCGCGCCGGGCTTACGATATCACCCTTACCGGAAACTGGGTCGAACGGGGCGGCTTCCGGTTTGAAGAGTTTATTCTGACACCCCGCAGGGAGGACGCTGACCATGGCTGAACCGAATAAAATGCTGGAAGAGACCGCAAACTATCTGCTCAACCACTGCTTTGTGCTGGGCGGCGTGGAGGATCAGCGGGCAAAATACCTCTATGTGCAGGATCATCTGCCCGAGGTGCGGGCCGTGTTCGCGCCGCTGGGCTATGCGGTAACGCTTTACCCGGCTCCGCTGCAGGCGGCGGCGCTGGTCAACGAGCATGAGGGCAGTCAGGCCCGGCTGCTGAAGTACGAGAGCATCCTGCTGCTGGTGCTCCGCCTGCTCTACCTGCAAAAGCGGGAGAGCCTTGCCGCCAGCGCCGATCAGGTGCTGGTCACGGTGGAAGAGGTGCAGACAGAGCTGCAGAAGATGAACCTGCCCCGGCGGCTGGACCAGCGCACGCTGGAGGAACTGATGCGCACCCTGCGCAGGTACAATCTGGCCCGCCCGGTGGGGCGGCTGACCGGTCTGGACAGCCGCATCGAGGTGTTCCCCACCGTGCTGCTGGCCCTGCCGGACGCAGACCTTGCCGATGCCGCCGCCGAGAGCAGCCGCACCCGGGAGGAACTGGCCCTCTACGAGCGGCCTGACGGAGATGCCAGCGGGGAGGAAGAAGAATGATCGAATTAAAGCGCCTGAAGCTTATCAACTGGCACAACTTTGAAAATGTCACCTTCGATTGTGCCCGTCTGACTTATATGATCGGTGTCAACGCGGTGGGCAAGACCACCATTCTGGATGCCATCCGCTACTGCCTGACCACCAACCGCAATTTCAATGCCCTGGGCAATAAAAAGAGCGGCCGCACCCTGCAGGGCTCTGTCCACGCCAAGCAGCGCGGCGAGAACGCCTACCGCCGCCCGGGCCGCACGGTGGCATACATCGGTGCCGAGTTCTGGGATACCGTCAAGCGGACAAACTTTGTCATCGCTGTCCGGGTGGAATCCGAGGGCCCCATGCAGGAGCTCCACCCTGGCGACCAGACCTGGTACATCTCCGAGGACGGCATCACGCTGGAAAAGCTGCCCTTCCTTGATCCGCACACCGGTGCCCCCAGCGCCAAGGAGGACTTCAAGCCCGCCGTGGGCCGTCTGTCCTACACCCGCAGCCCCAGCGAGGCCCGGGACCGCATCTGCCGCGCGCTGGGCATTGGCCGCGCCTCCAGCCCGCTGGGCAAAAAATTCAACGAAGTGTTCCAGATGGGCACCAGCATGGACGAGATCCCCAACTTCCGGGAGTTCCTGTACCAGTACATCCTGCCCCAGCCGGAGCTGGATCTGGAAGCGCTGCAGGGCGACCGGGTGGAGCTGGAAAACCTCCACGCCGTTCTGGCCGAGGCCCAGACCCGTGCCGCCGCACTGGAACAGATCGTGGCGTATGGCCGGGAAGCTGCTGCCAAAGAAACGGATGCCCTTGTCAACCGGGGTGCGGCCCTGCTGGCCCGCGCCGAAGCGGATGCCGGTGAGGATGCCTCCTGGCAGAGCCATTTGGACGCAGGCCGCCGCCAGCTGGCCGACCTGAACGCAAAATACGAGGCCGCCAAGAACGCCGAAGCCGAAGCCCGCCGGGCCTATCTGGCGGCCCACGGTGCGGCCGGTGACAGCGGCGCGGGCCGGGCGCTGGATGCCCTGACCGAGGAGTTGGCCCGGAAAAAGAGCGCACTGGATGCAGCGGCCCGGACAAGGAACGGTCTGGAAGCAACTGCGGATACCATCACCGGCCTGCTGACCCAGCTGAACCGCAGCGGCTTTGCGGTGGAGAAGGAGCTCTGGCCCCAGCGCCTGACAGCGGAGCATCTCCCCGCCCTGACCGAGGCGCTGGCCTGCATCGAAAAGCCGCTGGAGGAGCAGTATTTCGCTGCCCGGCAGGCTTCGGCGGATCTGGCAAAAGAGCAGGAGGCCCTGCGGGCCGAGCTGAACGCCGTGTCCGGCGGCAAGTGGGTCTACCCCCACGGCGATGCCGCCACCAAAGTGCGGGATGCCGTGAACGCCGAGCTGAAAAGCCGCGGCATGACAGCAGATGCAAAGATCTTCTGTGAGCTGCTGACCGTGGCCGACGAGAGCTGGCAGGACTGTGTGGAGGCCTGCCTGGGTGACCGCCGGTTCGATATCCTTGTGCCGCCCGCCCACTACGCCGCCGCCAAGAGCGCCTTTGTGGCGCTGGGCGACCGGGTGGGGCCCATCAGCCTGCTGGATACCCCGGGCATCCGCAAGGCGGACCGCCATGCGGAGACGGCCCCCGCCGACAGCCTTGCCGCCCAGGTCACCAGCGAAAACCCGCTGGCCGCCCAGTATGCGGACACCATCCTGCGCCGCATCGTCTGCTGCGACACCCCCGATACGCTGGAGCATTTTCCCGACAGCGCCACCCGGGACCTGCTGCGCCACCATCCCTTCCGGCTGGAACGCCTGCGCAGGCCCCAGCGCTATATCGGTCTGGATGCCCGCAGGGAGCGTGCCGACGCGCTGGAAGCGCAGCTTGCCGCCCAGGCCGACCGCTGCCGCGAAGCCGCCCAGACCGAAAAGACCCTGAAATCTGCCTACGACCAGTACCAGAACGTCCTGCGGGGCCATGCGCTGGAACAGCTGGCCGAACTCTGGGACAGCCGGGCCGCGCTGGATACCGCCCGTGCCGACTACGCCGCGCAGGAGCAGAAGCTGGCGGACTGCCGCGAGAACCCCATGCTGCAGCAGCTCTACCGCGAGGAAGAGGCCCGGGAAGCTGCATGGGAGACTGCCCGCAAGGCCGTGGAGCAGGTGGGCGGCGATATCCGCGTCTGCGAAAAGCAGATCGCATCCTGCGAGGCAGAGCAGGGTAAGGCGGTGGAGACCGCCGCACAGAGCCGGGAGGCGGCAGAGGCATTCTTTGTACAGCACCCGCTGCTGGAGCCTCTGGCACAGGAACGCAAAAAGGGCCTGATGACGGGCGGGCGCACGGCCCGTGCCGCCGTGCAGACTGCCGAAAAGGCACAGACCAGGCTGGACGATGCCCTGCGGGCTTATCTCACTTCCACGCTGGAACCTGCCCAGAGGGATTACAACGAGCACTACGTCTGCGATTATCCGCTGGGTCTGGCCGGGGTGGAGCAGTACCGCGCCCAGCACGACAGCCTTGTCCGCATTGATCTGGAACGCTACGCCGCCCGGCTGGAGCAGGCACAGCGGGACTGCAAGGATCGCTTCCGCAAGGATATCCTCTTCCGGATGAAGGATGATATTTTCAACGCCCGCCGCCAGTTCCGGGAGCTGAACAAGGTGATGGAGCAGCTGACCTACGGCGAGGAGGTCTACCGCTTTGAGCTGGAGCCCAGCCGTGACCCCCAGCTGGCCGCCTTCTATCAGGTCATTGTGGACAAGGGCAACCAGCAGATGACCGATGGCGACTCGCTGGACAACCTTGCCGCCACCGCCGACCCCGTCTACGAGCGGCAGGTGGACGCGCTGATGGAAAAGATCATGGCCGATGTGGACGAGAACACCCGGGCCCGGCAGGAGGGCCGCACCACCTCCGGTGCCACCCTCTCGGATTATGTGGACTACCGCACCTATCTGGACTATGACATCAAGGTGACCAACACCGTCTCGGGCCAGCAGGCCTATCTTTCCCGCGTCAGCCGCGATTCCTCCGGCGGCGAGAATCAGGCTCCCTTCTATGTGGCCATCTGCGCCAGCCTGCTGCAGATCTACCAGAAGAGCGAGAACAGCATCCGCCTTGTCCTGCTGGACGAGGCCTTCAGCAAGATGACCAGTGACCGCATCCGCCCCATGATGGAGCTGTTCCGCCGCCTGCAGCTGCAGGTTCTGCTCATCTCCACCGTGGAAAAGAGCACGGCCATCCAGCCCTACTGCGACATTACCTATTCCATCGTGCGCCACGGCGATGCCAACGCCATTGCGCCGTTCTACCGGGCCGGCATCCTTGCCGATGCCCCGGAAAAGGAGACTGAATATGAATAACACCCTTGCAAACATCTGGCTCTTTGCCACCCACTGGACCAAGCTGGATGCCTTTGATACCGAGGAGGAGCTCAACGACGAGCTGGAGCTGCTCCAGCGCCAGAGCCTGCCCACCAAAGTCCGTCAGGTCACGGATAAGGAGGGCAGGGAACAGTTCCTCCTTTACGTCAAGCAGGCCGACCGCGATTACGCCCGCTATTGCACCGGCTGGCGGCCCGGCGGGATGATGTGATCCACCCCTGCAAAAAAGGAGAATCCATGTCAAAAAAGAAAATCCAACTTTCGGATCACTTTGATGATTCACGGCTGATCCGTTTTGTGCTGCCCTGCATCGGCACCATGCTGTTCACCTCCATTTACGGCATTGTGGACGGCCTGTGCGTCTCAAACTTTGTGGGCAAAACGGCCTTTGCGGCAGTCAACCTCATCATGCCCGTGCCCATGCTGGTGGGCACAGTGGGCTTTATGCTGGGCACCGGCGGCAGCGCCATTGTGGGCATCACGCTGGGTGAGGGCGATAAAGCCCGTGCCGACCGCTATTTCAGCCTGTTTATGTCAACGGCGCTGATCGCCGGCATCGTGCTGTCCGTGCTGGGGATGCTGCTGCTCCGGCCGGTGGCCCTGATGCTGGGTGCCGAAGGCGAGATGCTGGACTACGCCCTGCGCTATGGCCGGGTGCTGATGCTCAGCCTGCCCACCTTTATCCTGCAGAATATGTTCCAGAGCTTTTTTGTCACCGCCGAAAAGCCGCATCTGGGCTTTTATTTCACGGTGGGCGCGGGCTGCACCAACATGGTGCTGGACGTGCTGCTGGTGGGTATCCTGCACTGGAGCGTGGAGGGTGCCGCCATTGCCACCATGCTCAGCCAGGTGGTGGGCGGCCTGCTGCCGGTGTTCTACTTCCTCAACCGGAAAAATACCAGCCTGCTCCACCTCAGCCGCCCGCGGTTTGAGGGCGGTGTGCTGCTGAAAGCCTGTGTGAACGGCTCCTCTGAGCTGATGACCAACCTTTCCATGTCGCTGGTGAACATCCTGTACAACTATCAGCTGCTCCGCTTTGCGGGCGAGGATGGCGTGGCCGCTTATGGTGTGATCATGTACGCGTCCTTCCTGTTCGTGGCGGTGTTTGTGGGCTACGCCGTGGGCAGTGCGCCCATCGTCAGCTACCACTATGGTGCCAATAACCGCAAAGAGGTCAACAACCTCTACCGCAAGAGCCTGAAGCTCATCGGTGTGGTTGCAGTGGGAATGACCATCGGCTCCATGTTCATCATTCCCCATGTGGCCCGCTTCTTTGTGGGCTATGATGAAAACCTGCTCATTCTGACCACCCGGGCCTTCCGGCTCTATGGCCTGAGCTTCCTCATCATGGGGTTCAACGTCTATGCGTCCTCCTTCTTCACGGCCCTGGGCGACGGTGTGACCAGTGCGCTCATCTCGTTCCTGCGCACCCTGCTGTTCCAGGTGGCGGCGGTTCTGCTGCTGCCGCTCCTGCTGGGCATTGACGGCATCTGGCTGGCCGTGACAGCCGCCGAGCTGGCCGCTCTGCTGGTCAGCATCGGCCTGTTCATCACCAGAGACCAGCAGTTCCATTACCGCAAGGCAGAATAACCGCAAACAAAGAAAGGACCCACGGCGGGTCCTTTCTGTTTTCAGAATGTAAATTCCACGAACTCGCAGTTTTTGATGCCTGCCGCCGCGTACTCCTCGTTGGTCATATCGTAAAAATAGGACTGCACCACCCGGGCAATGCCGTTGTGGGCCACCAGCAGGTAGGTCTTGTCGGTGTCGGCCCGGAGCTCGTCCAGCAGGTTGTAGATGCGCTGGGCCAGCTGCATCATGCTCTCGCCGCCGGAGTAGCGGTCGGCAAAGTGAGTCTTGGAGACGCGGAACTCCTCGCCGTCCCGGGGCGTGCCCTCGTAGCGGCCAAAGCACTGCTCCCGGAGCCGGGGTTCACACCGGGCAGGAATGCCGGTGGCCTCTGCAATGGCCCGGGCGGTGTCGGCGGCGCGGGACAGGGGAGAGTACAGGATCTCATCGATGCGGAGACCGCTGGCCCGGAGCTTTTCGCCCAGCTCCCGGGCCTGGGCACGGCCTTTTTCAGTCAGGGGGCTGTCGGTTATGCCGCAGATCTTGTTCTCCACGTTCCACACGGTCTCGCCGTGGCGGGTGAAATAGACCTTGTGTGCCGCCTTGGCCAGCCTGTGATCCCGCAGGGTGACGGTGCTGCCCTCGTTGATGTCCAGCCGGGTCAGCTCGGCATCCGGGTAGGGGAGAACCCGCTGCGTGCCATCGGCAGCTTCCAGCAGGACATCACAGAGCACGGGCTGGCCCTCGGGCAGCTCCTCGCAGCCATAAAGCTGCTCCTCAATGCGCAGAACGCGGTAGTTTTTTTCTTCCATCCTCTTCGACCTCTTTCGGGCAGATTGTTTCTTACATTATAAAACGGCAGCGGGGCCCCGTCAACGCTTGACAGCTCCGTGTGCCGCCTGATAAACTAGGCGCAAGGGATAAAAACGCCAAAAGGAGAGAAAAAGTTGAACATTACAGAACTGCGGTATCTCGTCGCCATCATGGAATGCGGATCTGTGAGTGCGGCGGCAAAGCGGTTGTATGCCGCTCAGCCCAATGTGAGCAAGGCGCTGAAAAATCTGGAAGAAGAATACCATCTCCGCATTTTTGAGCGGTCATCCACCGGCATGATCCCCACGGAGCAGGGGCGGCACTTCATCGAGCAGGCCGAGCGGGTGCTGCGGGAGGTGGACCGGCTGGACCGGGGCGTGCAGGAGGAGCAGGAGCGCTGCGCCGAACTGCGGGTAATGATCCCCCACGCCACCTATGCCTCCTATGCGGCGGTAGATTATCTGGAGCAGGCAGCATCCATTGAGCGGCTCCACATCCACATCCGGGAGGGCGGCTCCATGGAGGCGCTGGATCATGTCCTGCGGCAGGGGTATCATCTGGCTCTGCTGCGGTACGCCGTGGAGGATGACGAGCACTATACCCATTACTGCGCCCGGCGGGGCCTGAAAATGGAACCCATTATGGATTTTGAATACAGTCTGCTGACCAACCGGGACGGCCCGCTGGCCCGGTTGGCGATCCGCGACCTGTCTGAGCTGGACAAGTATATGGAGATCCTCCACGATGATTTCCAGCTGCCCGGCGAGGAGGGCGGCGACGGTGTGCGCTGGCATGTCAACCCGGAACGCCGCATCCATGTGTATGAGCGGTGCAGCCAGTTCTCGATCCTGCAGCGGCTGCCCACGGCCTACATGTGGGCATCGCCCATGCCCCGCAGGGCACTGGAGCAGTACCATCTGGTGCTGAAAAGGTGCCCGGCCCAGCGCCAGCAGATGCGGGATGTGCTGGTCTACCCGGACAAGGGCCGCCTGCGCCCCGAGGAGCAGGCCTTTGTGGATCTGCTCCACAAGGAAGCGGCTTCCACCGTGAAATAAAGGGGCTTTCCGGCTAAGGCACGGCAAAGGTTGCTTCCTTTGAAATTGACAGAAAAACCAATAAATGGATGCAAAACCGGGCGAAAATGAGCGCCCGGTTTTATTTTTGTTGATAAACGGTCAAAAAATAAACGAAAAAACGGCAAAAATTCTTTGCAGCTATATCGGAAACTATATGGCCCCATGCCGGAAAGATATTTCTCCGCTGGAAAAAAGTGTGCTACCATGAGGCCAGAAAAGAGCCCCGGGTATGCGGCAGAATGGGGCCGCGGCCGGCAGGGGCAAAAAGGAGGTTTCTGGTATGATTAGTTTCCTGCTCTGTCTTGCGATCCTGGTGGGCGGATACTTCGTCTATGGCAAGATCGTGGACAATACCTTCGGCCCGGACGACCGTGAAACGCCTGCTGTGCGCATCAACGACGGCGTGGACTATGTCGTGATGCCCCAGTGGAAGCTGTTCCTCGTCCAGCTGCTGAACATTGCGGGCCTTGGCCCCATCTTTGGTGCCATGCAGGGTGCTCTGTGGGGCCCCGTGGTGTTCCTGTGGATCACCTTCGGCACCATCTTTGCCGGTGGCGTGCATGACTACTTCTCCGGCATGATGAGTGAGCGCAACGACGGCGCTTCCATCGCAGAGATCACCGGCAAATACTTAGGCCCTGTGATGCAGAACGTGATGCGTGTGTTCTCTGTTGTGCTGCTGATCATGGTGGGCACCGTGTTTGCCGTCGGCCCCGCCGGTCTGATCGTTGAACTGTGCAGCCAGAGCGGCGCATCCGGCGTGATGACTTCGCTGCTGTTCTGGCTGGTCATCATTCTGACCTACTACTTCATCGCAACCTTTATCTCCATCGATGCGGTCATCGGCAAGATCTACCCTGTGTTTGGCATCTGCCTGATCATCATGGCCATCGGTGTCATCTTTGGCATCTTCACCAACCCGGCTTATACCATCCCCGAGATCTGGGATCACTTCGGCAGCATGCACCCGTCGGGCACGCCCATCTGGAGCTTTATGTTCATCACGGTTGCCTGCGGCGCGATCTCCGGCTTCCACTCCACCCAGTCGCCTCTGATGGCCCGCTGCATGAAGAGTGAGAAGCAGGGCCACTTCGTGTTCTACGGTGCCATGGTCTGCGAGGGTGTCATTGCCCTGATCTGGGCCGCTGCAGGCTGCTCTCTGTACGAGGTCACTGATGGCCTGAACACCGGTCTGGCACAGGCACTGGCAATGGGTCAGTCCAAGGCCATCTATGATGTCTGCTCCAAGACCATGGGCGGCGTGGGCATCGCACTGGCCATGATCGGTGTGGTCGTCTGCCCCATCACCTCCGGCGATACCGCCTTCCGTTCTGCCCGCCTGACTCTGGCCGACTGGTTCAAGATCGATCAGGACAGCTACGGCAACCGCCTGAAGCTCTGCATCCCCGTGCTGGGCGTGGGCGCTTTCCTGGGCATCGGCAACGCGCTGGGCTTCATCAACTACACTGTGATCTGGCGTTACTTCAGCTGGACCAACCAGACGCTGGCCATGATCGTTCTGTGGGCTGCATCCATGTACCTGTTCAAGGAAAAGAAGAACTACTGGATCACCGCTGTGCCCGCTACCTTCATGAGCGCTGTGTCCTGCACCTACTTCGTGCTGGCACCTGAGTGCCTGGGCAAGATGATCAATACTTATGCAGACGGCAAGCTGGTCGCTTACAACACCGCCGTTGCATACCCCATCGGCATCATCTTTGCGATCGCAATGCTGGCACTCTTCATCCATGCCACCAAGAAGCACACCGCTTCCCAGAAGGCATAAGGACGTCTGCCGCATCGCATAAGCCTTAAATTCTGACACCCCCGCCGCTGTGCCTGCAGTGACGGGGGTGTTTTGACATAACAGACAAACCTTTTGTGCAAATCTTAGCAGCCGGAGGGGTTGCATTTTAAGGGCTGCGGTGCGAAAATAAAACCGGTGATCTTATTTGGAATGGCTGCAGCATCTGCGGCTGGACCGGAAACTAACAGTAAAGAAGGGAACTTCCATGATCTTCAAACCTGCACAGCTGGGTATGGCAAAACTTGATCAACAGGAGCTGGTGGAGGACAGAAAGTCCTGCAAAAAGATCGGCCCCTGCGGCGTTGGCAAAAAGGCGCTGTACCTCAACAGCTTTTACATCGACCGCCGCTATTATCTGCCCTACGGCAGCATCAGCCGCGTGTTCAAGCGGGTGGCTATGAGCTCCGGCGGCTTTACCGGCAAGGGCATGTTTGCCTCCATGGCCTACCTTGTGGTGGAGTAC
>ENA-ORSR01000659-ORSR01000659.1-human-gut-metagenome-genome-assembly--contig:-NODE-659-length-28595-cov-5.790505_pt1 | contig 28595 bp, 28 predicted proteins | sample MGYA00241901_ERZ509166 | MGnify/ENA primary metagenome ERZ509166 (study PRJEB26280, sample SAMEA2338860) | human gut metagenome | biome: human gut; feature: human-associated habitat; material: faeces... | reverse complement strand
AAATAACGACATATATGAATTGCTATTGTGTAATTCATTTGATAAACATGTTTTGTACCTTTTTGTTGGATTATTACATGCATTGTAATGAGCTCACAATAATTGTAAAGGATTAAACGTGCGTATATTTCTTGCATGATATACTCCACCTTTTTTGAATGAAAGCAACATAATCCGATAGCATATTTCAATTCCCTGAACGATGTTTCGATGCCCCATCGCATTGCATAAACCTTCTTTATTTCTTCTACTGGAAAATCTTCCTTTGGAAGATTGGTAATTATACTTTCATACGAATCTTCTGAAATGGCAAACCTTACTACTCTAAAATTCAACGTATAAAATTTTTTGTCATATAAATCCAGATAGTCAAATGGACTGGATTTTGCAATAAATTTAAATTTTTTGGGTTTAGCTTTCACATCTTTTGTCTGTTTTCGGGTTAATATAAGTTGCATGTCGTGGTCAAACTCATTTTCATCAGGAAGGTCAAAACTTCCTGTCATGCTTCCCCCACCGCCATCCTTTACACGAATCAGATAATACATTCCTTTTTCTTGGACATGCGCAAAAATATTATATGTTTCATATCCTCTGTCTGCGATAAAAATTGTTTTTTTCTCTCCTTTATAACGGTCAATCATTTGTGTCATTGCCAATGATTCGTTTTCTAGCCTTGCAGGTTGTATCACAAGATCAATATATCGCTTCTCGCACAGGTCGAAAAGAGCATTCAGATGAATCTGATTAAATCCCCGATCAGTTGGTTGAGACTGAAAATAAGTGCCTGCATCGTTTGGATTACGGGCAATGTTCAAATCTGAGCCATCACAAGCTAATAGTTGATAATCCTTATACTTTTTTTCGAATGAGAAACAAGAATTAAATTCATAAAACAAAAACTGGAATGCCTCCAGAAGTAGTTTGTTTCTCTGTTGACAGAACGCTGAAGCAGACGGGGTATCGACAGAGAACTGGAAATAATCCAGCAATTCTTTTTTTAAGCTTCCACTTTCCATAGAAAGAAGAAATTGAATTGTAGATACAAAATCAAGTTTTCTGTTCCGTGAAAAATCAACTTCTGGATTTTTTGAAAACAACCATGGGGCGGTCGCCATTTCATGGATTAAAGATGACAATTTGTTTTTTACATGTTCCGCAAATATCATAAGCGTTACCTCCAAAATGTAATACATTTAAGTGGCTTCGCCGCAAATTTTTCTATATTTGTCAAGGATTTTTTACAAAAAAAGAGCAGGGTATATATTTTTATATACCTTGCTCTGCAAGAGGCGCCGACTCAATGTCTTAACTAAATGACATTGCTTTATTAAGGCATCCTTTTTTGTAATGAAAACGTAAATTCTGTCCCGACACCTTCCGTGCTCACAACGTTGATATTTTGTTTGTGAGCCTGAATGATTTCTTTTACAATGGAAAGCCCAAGTCCAGTTCCTTTTTTATCTTTTCCGCGGGATAAGTCTGTCTTGTAGAAACGTTCCCAAATTTTATTGAGACTTTTTTTCGGGATTCCAATTCCGTGATCCTTGACTGAAACAAATACTTTTTCATTGTGTTCGGTTGTCTCTATTATGATTTCAGAATCATTTGGACTGAATTTGATAGCGTTATCCAAAAGGTTGTATAAAACCTGTTGGATTTTTCGTTTGTCAGCTGAGACATTAAGTACTTTGGTGGCAAAGAGTAATTTGATAGAGATTCTCTTGCCAGTGCAGGTTCCTTCAAAAGTTGCAGCTGTATTTTTTATGACTTCATGGATGTCAAATGATGTTTTGTCCAAAAGCATATTCTTTGTATCAAATTGATTGAGTGTCAGAAGATCCTGAGTCAGATCGGTCAGACGCTCGGTTTCAAATAAAATAATCTTAAAATATTTGTCCTGCATTTCTACAGGAATGGTTCCATCTGCCATCGCTTCCAAGTACCCTTTGATAGAGGTGAGCGGAGAACGAAAGTCATGGGATACGTTTGCAATAAATTTTTTCTGATAGTCGTCCATATCTTTCAATTGTGTGGACATATAATTTAACGAAGCGGACAAATATCCAATCTCATCCTGTGTAGTGACTGGTATCTCATACTCCAGATTGCCGGAGGCATATTGCTTCGCAGCCTCTGTGATTTGCCGAAGAGGGCGATAGACGAAGAATTGAAATGCCGCCAAAATGGAAAATGACAGAAGATAGATGACAAAAGCAGTAATATACACCGGTAATAAAAGTGTCTTACATTCTTCATCCAAGTGGGAAACAGGCTTATGGATGAGTAAGTATCCCTTCACAAAATAGCTGTTTGTCACTGGTGTGATGATTGTGATCATATCTTCGTCAAAATAACCGTGATAATCACTGATCTGATAGGTACTGCTTCCGTTTTCCGCCGGATTAAACTCTTTGATCTTCTCAGGAGCAGAAGGTTGTCCGGATAAAATAGAAGACGTGATCAGTGTTCCGTCGGATTCCACGAACCACAAGTTTGCAGAAGTGTACTCCTGCATTCCATTCAGCTGCGCATGGATATCCGAAAGAGAGATGTCCTCCGAAAAATATCTTGGCAGATATTCGGAGGAGATCATAGTAGCATCTGTGTAAAGCTTTTCGGCGGTTGTGTTTTCCAGACGATACGAAAGCATCTGAGGTGCAATCGCAGATACGGAAAATAAAACCAAAAATCCAAAGGCAATGTAGACAATAAAAAATTTTAAATGCAATGTGCTTCGCATATTATTTTACCTCAAATTTATAACCGATTCCCCAGACGGTGGCAAGCCCCCAGGTGTCATGGTTCTTGATTTTTTCACGAATTCGCTTAATATGAACGTCAACGGTACGGGTATCTCCGATGTATTCATATCCCCAGATCTGATCTAAAAGCTGTTGTCTTGTAAACACCTGATTTGGAGAAGATGCCAGAAAATATAATAGTTCCAATTCCTTTGGAGGCATCTCAACCTGTATATTGTCAACTACGACAGAGTAATTTGTCAGATTGATTGTAATTCCAGGATATGAGACACATTTTCCTTTATCATCTGAAGCAGAATCCGATTTTCCAGGCTGATATCTTCGAAGAACTGCTTTTACTCGCGCGATCAGTTCTTTTGCGTCAAACGGTTTGATGATATAATCATCTGCTCCCAGTTCTAATCCAAGTACCTTGTCAAACACTTCTCCTTTTGCAGAGAGCATGATAATCGGAGTGTTGGATCTGGAGCGAATCTCCCGACAGACCTGATAGCCGTCAATTCCCGGAAGCATTAAATCTAATAGAATCAGATTCGGAGCATAGGTATCGAATGCAGACAGTGCATCTTCGCCATCATGTACCATCATTGTATCAAAGCATTCTTTTGTAAGATACAGTGAAATCAATTCTGCAATATTTTCATCATCATCAACGATCAATATTTTTTGTTTTGTTACCATTGGCTTTCTCCTTTAAATTTGTGAGTGAACATCTACTTGAATTCTACGATTGTAACACCGGCATCTCCTTCACCAAAAGCGCCGAGACGGTAGGATTTCACATGTTTTTGGCGTTTCAGGTAGCTGTGGATTCCGTTGCGAAGCGCTCCGGTTCCCTTTCCATGGACGATACGAACAGGACTCACATGTGCAATGTATGCATCATCCAGATATTTATCCAGTTCGGCGATAGCCTCATCCACAGTCTTTCCAAGGAGATTGATCTCCGGGCTTACTGCAAGCGATTTGCTCATCTTCATCTTGCCGGTGGAGGTACGTCGCATCTGTTTGGCTGTGATGGTCATCGGTTCCTCGATGATCTCTAAATCCGAAATGTTCACTTGCGAACGAAGGATTCCCATCTGTACAAAAAGATTTCCTTTGGCGTCTGGGAGGGAGCTTACCGTTCCGGTCAGATTCATGCTGAGAACTTTCACGGACTCTCCTAATCTGAAATCGCTTGGTTTGTGCTGTTTCTTTGGTTTTTTCTTTTCCAATGTCATGCCGGATTGTGTCTTTGCCATTTTTTTTCGTAAACGTTCCCGTTCTCGTTCCATATCGGCTGCGGAGATATTTTCTTTTCCGAATTTTCGGAACTGCTTCATCGTCTCATCGGCAACTTCTTTTGCTTCACGCAGGATGGCATTGGCTTTTTCGTTTGCTTCTTTTATAATACGTTCTTTTTGTTCGGTTAATTTCTCCTGTTTGGCATCAAGACTATGTTTTAGCTTTTCAATCTCGCGTTTATAAGAGGCAATCTCAGCCTGCTCTTTTTCGATAGTGCGTCGGCTTGTCTCTAAATCGGCAAGTAAGTCTTCAAAAGATTCGTCTTGTTCAGACAGATGGCTTTTCGCACTTTCAATAATGTAATCTGGAAGTCCAAGTTTGCTGGAAATGGCAAACGCATTACTTTTTCCAGGAATACCAATCAATAAATGGTAAGTCGGACGCAGCGTGTCTACATCAAATTCACAGCAGGCATTTTCGACACCTTTAGTGGAAAGTGCAAATACTTTTAACTCACTGTAGTGCGTTGTTGCCATTGTTCGGATTCCCCTTTCGTGCAAATAAGAAAGGATTGCAATTGCAAGTGCGGCTCCTTCTGTTGGATCGGTTCCTGCACCGAGTTCATCAAAAAGTACAAGAGAACGGTCGTCCACATCCTGCAGGAAAGATACGATATTCGTCATGTGTGAAGAGAATGTACTGAGACTCTGCTCAATACTCTGCTCATCCCCGATATCGGCGTATACATTTTCGAATACAGAAAGCTTGGAGCGGTCAAGTGCAGGAATATGCAAACCTGCCTGACCCATCAGTGTGAATAATCCGACTGTTTTTAAGGAAACAGTCTTACCGCCCGTGTTCGGCCCGGTTACGATGAGGAGGTCAAATTCCTTGCCGAGCATAATCGTAATCGGTACGACTTTTTTCTTGTCCAAGAGTGGATGGCGCCCTTCGCGGATATGAATATATCCGTCTGTGTTAAAAATTGGACGGCTTGCATTCATCGAAAGTGCCAGAGCACCTTTTGCAAAAATAAAATCCAATTCTCCGAGAATTGTGTAATTGCTTCGAAGTTCTTCGATGTATTCCGCAGCATCCACACTGAGTCTTGCCAGAATAATCTGAATTTCCTCCTGTTCCTTTCCGTAAAGTTCTTTTAAGTCATTGTTAAGTTTTACGACAGCCATCGGTTCAATAAAAAGTGTGGAACCGGTAGAAGACTGATCGTGAATCATTCCGCTTACCTGACTGCGGTATTCCGCTTTCACCGGCAGGCAGTAACGGTCGCCCCGCATTGTGATAATTGGATCTTGTAAATAGGAACGAAGCGACCCATTGACAAGGGAGGTCAACGTGGAATGTACCTTATCGTTGATCATTCCGATACTTCTGCGGATATGTTTTAAATTGCTGCTTGCATCATCACTGATCTCATCTTCTTCGATAATGCATCTTCGTATCTCGGTTGTAAGTGGAGTAAGCGGAGTTAACTGCTCGAAATAGCTGTCGAGGCAGTCGGCAAGTTCGTCCACGGTATCATGACGTCCGTAAGATTTGGCACGCCCCGCAGTCTCTGCTAATTTGCAGATGCGAAGAAGTTCTGCGCTGCTAAGAGCGGCGCCAATCTCAAGGCGTTTCATAGAGTCTTCCACGGAGTAACATCCACTAAAAGAAGGCCGTCCTTTTTTCACGATTCGTGTAAATGCGGCGGCAGTCTGTTCTTCTGCTGTATTGATTTCTTCTAAGTCAGTCATAGGCAACAAAGTCTTGCAGCGTCTTTTTCCGCTGTCTGAAGATGCCTGATCTGCCAAAAGATTGATTATTTTGTCATATTCTAATTTTAATAATGTTTTTTGATTCATTTTTCTCACCCTGAGTATATTTTAACCTATTTGAGTTGCAAAGGAAAGAAGAAATATTGTATACTATAAAAAGGATTAGAAATAAGGAGAAATGAGTATGTCTATGGAAACGGATCACGGACCAGATCAGGAGCCGGAGAAATATTCTTTTTTACAAGAAAAAATCAAGGATGAAGCATTTAGCAGGAAAAAGGTGTTATATAAGATATCTTGGTTGGTTGGAAAAGGACTTCTCTTTGGAGTTGCTGCCAGCATTGGTTTTTTTGCGTTAAAACCATGGGCAGAATCAACATTTCAAAAGAATCCAGATAAGATAGAAATTCCGAAAGATGAAGATACCCAGAATACGCCATCAGAAGATATCCAGACAACGCAGGAAGAATTTACGATCGAAAAGTACAAAGAATTGAATTCACTTCTTACGCAGACTGCTCTGGAAGCGAAAAAGAGCGTTGTGGAAGTGAGTGCGGTTCATGAAAATGGAAATTTACTTGAGGAAGATAGGGGCGCTGATCATAAAGTATCGGGAGTGATTGTTGCAGATAACGGACAGGAGCTCCTCATATTGACAGAGATGGATGCGCTGTCAGATGTATCAGAATTGCAAGTGAAATTTGTAGATAATACAACGTGTACGGCGACAGTGAAAAAGAAGGATGCAAATATTGGCATGGCGATTGTCGGAGTGGACAGGAGTCTGATAAAAGATACAACATGGGACAGAATCAAGGTCGCCGAACTTGGAAATTCCAATGTGCTGAGTCAGGGGAAAACGGTAATCGCGCTTGGCAATCCGTTTGGATATAGTGATGGAATGGGAATTGGAATCGCAAGTTCCGTTCAGGAAAGCGTTATGCTTGCGGACGGAGAATACAAAGTGATTGTGACAGATATGCCAAAATCAGCAGAAAGCAGCGGAATATTGTTTAATATTGATGGCGCCGTTGTGGGAATTATTGCATCAGATTTGGAGGCAGACACAGGTGTGCTGTCTGCGTATGGAATTTCGTCGATCAAGAGCGAGATTGAACTGATGTCGAATGCGAAAGAAGTTCCGTATATCGGAATAGTTGGCACGATGATTACAGAGGATATCGCGACTGCTCAGAATATTCCGGAAGGATTTTGCGTGACAGAGGTGGAGGCGGACTCACCGGCAATGAAAGCGGGGATCCAGAATGGAGATATTATCACTCATATAGATAAAAAGAAAATAGAGTCTGTCATTGGGTATCACAGTACCATGATCACACAGGATGTGGGTGCGGAAGTTACGCTGACAGGGCAACGCCGAGGTGCTGAAGAATATGTGGAGATTCATTTTACTGTTACAATCGGAATAAAAGAATAGAAAGAGGAAAGATATGAGATTTATTAATACATTACATGAGGGAGAGACAATCAGAGGAATCTATTTATGCAAGACAAAACGTACAGCGGAGACAAGAAATGGGAAACCATATGATAATCTGCTGCTTCAGGATAAGACAGGAACTTTAGATGGGAAGATTTGGGACCCGAATTCAGGCGGGATCGCTGACTATGATGAGATGGATTTTGTGGAAGTGCTCGGTGAGGTAATCAGTTATAACAATAATTTACAGTTGAACATCAAGCAGCTTCGTAAACCATATGAAGACGAGTACAATCCAGCAGACTATATGCCGACGACAGAAAAAAGCGTAGATGGCATGTATGAAGAACTGTTATCTTATATTGGGAAAGTAGAGAATACATACCTGCATCAATTGCTTGAATATTATTTTGTAAAAGATGAGGCGTTTATCAAACGTTTCAAAAATCACTCGGCAGCAAAGAGCGTGCATCATGGATTTGCAGGTGGACTTTTGGAGCATACGCTGAGCCTCCTGAAAATGTGTGAGTATTATGTCAGCGCATATGAGATTTTGAATAAGGATTTATTATATACGGCGGCAATTTTCCACGATATTGGGAAGACAAAAGAGCTGTCAACATTTCCGGAGAATGATTATACAGACGACGGGCAGTTGCTGGGACACATTGTGATCGGTGTTGAGATGATCGGCGAAGGTGTGCGTACGATTGAGGGATTTCCGGAGAAACTTGCGAGCGAGTTGAAACATTGTGTAATTGCACATCATGGCGAACTGGAATACGGTTCTCCGAAAAAACCGGCGCTTGCCGAGGCGGTTGCATTGCACTATGCAGATGCGACAGATGCGAAATTGCAGACATTGACGGAGATCTTTAAAGAAAAAGAAGGAAATAAAGATTGGCTTGGATATAATCGGTTGTTTGAGTCAAATTTAAGACGGAGTAGTATTTAATTTATTTATTTGGGGACGTAGTAAACTTCAATTTTACTACGTCCCCAAATTGAAGTTGAAGGGAGAAAATATGAAGAAAAACGAGCTGATAACGTTGAAAATAGAGGATATTGGAGTAAATGGTGAGGGAATTGGAAAAGTAGATGGCTACACTTTATTTGTCAAAGATGCGTTGATTGGGGACAGGGCTGAAGTGAAGATTACGAAAGCGAAAAAGAACTATGGTTATGCGAGGTTGATGCAGGTGTTGGAGCCGTCTTGTGACCGTGTGGAGGCGAAATGTCCGGTTGCAAGGCAGTGTGGTGGATGCCAGATTCAGGAACTTTCTTATGAAAAGCAATTGGAGTTCAAGGAAAAGAAGGTGCGTGGCAATTTGGAGCGAATTGGCGGATTTGCACCAGAAGAATTAGATGAGGTGATGGAGCCAATTTGCGGAATGGAAGAGCCGTTCTATTATCGTAACAAGGCGCAGTTTCCGTTTGGAACAGACAAACAAGGGCATATTGTGACAGGATTCTATGCAGGACAGACCCATCAGATTATTCCAAACACAGAGTGTGCTCTTGGCGTAAAACAGAACAAAGAAATTTTGGAAATGATTGTGGATTTCATGAACATACATCACATTACAACATATGACGAGACTACCGGAGAAGGACTTCTTCGCCATGTGCTGATCCGCTATGGATTTCGGACTGGGGAAATCATGGTCTGCCTCATCATAAATGGGGATAACTTCCCAAAATCAGAAAAATTGGTGGATAAATTGCGTGAGATTCCGGGCATGACAAGCATCACATTAAATGTGAACCGCGAGCGCACGAATGTGATTCTTGGGCGGGAGATAAAGGTGCTTTGGGGACAGGCGTATATTACCGATTACATTGGCAATGTAAAATACCAGATTTCGCCGCTTTCATTTTATCAGGTCAACCCGGTACAGACAGAAAATTTATATGGACAGGCTTTGGAGTACGCAGGACTTTACGGAAATGAGACTGTCTGGGATTTATATTGTGGAATCGGCACGATTTCCCTCTTCCTCGCACAGAAAGCAAAACAGGTGTATGGCGTGGAGATTATCCCGCAGGCAATAGAGGATGCAAAAAGAAATGCAGCGTTGAATGGGATTGAAAACGCGCAATTTTTTGTAGGGAAATCAGAAGAAGTGCTTCCGCAGTATTATGAAAACTATGCAAAAGAGCATGGTGGTGAGAAGGCTTATGCAGATGTGATCGTTGTGGACCCACCGCGAAAAGGATGCGATGAGACGCTGCTTGAGACGATGGTACAGATGCAGCCTGAACGGATCGTGTATGTGAGCTGCGATTCAGCGACATTGGCAAGAGATCTGAAGTATCTGTGTGAGAATGGGTATGAGTTGAAGAGAGTCAGGGCGGTGGATATGTTCCCGAATACGGTACATGTGGAGACAGTCTGTCTGCTGTCAAGAAAAGACAAATAAACAATAGAAAAGCGTTGAAATTAAGGGATTCCGTGCGAAGGTCCATTACCCTGAACCTCCTGGAATTCCTTTTTAATTGCTTTTGACAGTAGTTCTGTAGTCTGTTTGTGAGTAGGGTGGAGTTTAGAAACTACTTTTTAGGGTGTTGAGTGAATAGGACTATTGTAGATAAATTTAAAGGAGAGATTCCTAAGTTCAATTTAAACTTAAGAATCTCTCCTTTTATAGTGTTAAAAATAAATGTTGCTTAATTATTCTTCAAGAGTTTTTTTGATTTCTTTAGCAATTATTCTAGCCAATTCAACAGGTACAGCGTTTCCAATCATTTTGTATCCAGTGTCAACTTTGTCATAGACGAATTCAAAATCGTCTGGGAAGCCCTGGACTCTTGCACATTCGCGAACTGTAAGTCGACGGTATAAATCTTCTTTTCCTTCTACAAATCGGCAATCATTTTTGTCTACTTTAATCATAGTAGGAGCTTGAGGATGTAATTGGCACTGTCTACCTGAAGCTTGTACTGTAAATGCTTGCTGATCCCAACTACGAACTCTGTTTCGACTCATAAAGATTGTTGAATAAGCGCCAATAAAGTATTCATGGTTCATCATGGACAGGTTTTCTTTTTTATTAGCATAATTTTTTTCAAGGGCTGGAACAGCAGATTCTTGTAAATCCCAAATAATATCCTTAAAGGTAAGTTTATCTTCGGCATTAGGTGTAGTTGGTTCTGGGAATTTAAAGTTAACACCCAGGTCTTTTCTGAAACCAATGTAGAAAACTCTTTTTCTATCTTGAGCGACACCATAGTCAGCAGCATTAACTAATGTGATGCTAACGTCATATCCACACTCTTCAAAAAGTGCAATGATGTTTTTTACTGCATCGCTATGCCTATTGGCAAGCATTCCACTTACATTTTCAGCCAAAAAGAACTTAGGCTGTTTTTCTTTTAATATTCTTATATAGTCGTAGAATAATTGTCCGCGTTCATCATCAATTCCACGAAGGCTTCCTGCTTCTGACCATGATTGGCATGGCGGTCCTCCGATAATTCCATCGATTTCATCCGGGAAATCTTCTGCTTTGATATTTCTGATGTCTCCACGAATTAATGGGGCAGAATGATTTTTTTCATAAGTAGCCCAAATAGTCTTATCGAACTCATTTGCCATTGCAATTTCAAAACCAGCTTTTTCAAATCCAAGATCCAATCCGCCAGCACCAGCAAATAAACTAATTAATTTCATTTTAATTTCTCCTTTAAATTATAGTTGTATTCCATATTAACTCTGTTTTTGATAATGTCAACGATGTATACGAACATTATTTCCAGTATTTGATGGGTATAAGTCATTAGTATTATTTATCGATAACTCTTTCATAGCAGCTAGAAGTTTATTACAAACAACATCTCCTCTAGTAATAAGGGGTTTATCATAAACAAATGTTGGTTCTAACTTACCATTTACTGCATTCCATTCAATGAAGACAGATAGTGGTCGAGCACCGTCATATTTTTGAGCAAGTGTTCTGTAGTTCAATGCTTTGCAAGCATAGTATACTTTAGGATACAATTCTAGAAACTCGTCAATGGTCTGCATATTATCAATTACATCTTGACAAGTTGCAGCCGGAGTTATTTCTTCGAAAATATATTCGGCAATTCCAGAATCGGGAATTGTTTTGCCCGCAACAGTAGCGTTACGTTTATCTCCGACTAAATTAGTTCCAGCATAAACATCTCTCTTTTGTTGATGAGTAAGTATCATTTCTCCACTTAGATCACCACTAGGGACTCTTAATAATTCAAATTTCCACCCCAACGTTATGGAACCAGCTTCAGTTCTTCTGAATTTATCCATGTAGACAATTGCTCTATTTTCAAAGTTTTCACGAAGAGCAGTAGTAGATTCGCAGATTATATCTTTCCAATTAGCACCTAATAATTGTTCGGCTCTTTCTGCAGATGTTTTATTTTCAATAAAATCGGCATTGTCTTTTTTGTAGGAAATCTTAAAATCTACTGTATTGTGCAATGAGTCATTTGTTTCAGTTCTAATAAAAATATCCGTTTTAGGTTCTCCTTTACTACAGACTGGTTTATCAGCAAATTTTACAGTATATGATAAGCCGCGATAATTAAAGGAAGTACCTGGAGTAAATAAAGAACATATTCTACGTTCGTTTTCACCAAAAGTTTTTGCCATATTAATGCCTCCTAATGATTAGTCTTTTATTGTTTCCATGATGTCTTCAAGTTTACAATCAAGAGCTTCGCATATCTTGAGAAGAACATCAGTGGTGATATTTGCACCCTTACCAAGTTTGGCAACAGATGCTGCACTGATTCCGGCAGCATCCTTTAAGTCGTTTTTATTCATTTCTTTATCGATTAACATTTTCCAAAGTTTGTTATAACTGATTCGCATAATCAACCTCCTTGTTTTACAACCAAAAATCAATAGAATCTTCTGGCTGTTTTTCTGTGAGATAGTTTTTCAGAAGTTCTACATCTTTACTGATATCTCGTGGTCTAATTCGGTTAATAACCTTTTCCTCGACTTCTGGAGTCCAATAGATTTTTAATTTTTCTCTGGCTCTTGTGATAGCAGTGTAGAAAATATTGTGAGTTACTAATTCCTCCACCTCATCTGTAATAACTATCTTTACAGAGTCATATTCTAGTCCCTGTGCTTTGTGTATTGATACAGCATAAGCAACTTGGAATGGAACAACAGTATTTGAGCTGTTGTCCTCTCCATCTTCATCAGCACTCTTTAATTTGTGTACACAAAATCTGAGTAATGATTTCTCCTCGCTTTCCGAACATTCAAGTAGTTGGAGATTAATGTGCCAAAGGTCACTTTCATCTACTACCTTAGGTATCTCAACATCAAATTGAATGCGTTCTTCATGAGTGTCCGGGTCTAGGATTTTTATTCCTTTGATAAACCCTTTCATATTGTTGTGTATGACAGGAAAGAACCTATCCGAATCAAGGAAGAGAATAGGATCTCCCACCTTATATTGCTGAACATCCCATTGGACAGCAGGGTTGGGATTACTTTCCTGTAGGAATCTATTGATGTTGTTGATTCCATATAAGCCATCATAATTCAGGCAGAGAATAGCTTCGCCTGGTTCAAGTGAAGAGAGTAGAGTTTCATCTACTTTTAAGGAGTAGCTTTCTCTTTCGATGACTTCTTTCGCTGTATCATCCATCTGTCTAACCTTATCCCATAGTTCAAGTAATCGTTCGTCCTTGGTTCGATGAGGCTGAGTAAGTTCAAATACAGCACTTTCAGGCAAAAATGATTTTAATACTGAGAACCAGTTTCCAAATTGGATCGCATCAATTTGATAAGTGTCTCCGACTAATAAAAGCATTTCAAAATTTGCCTTTTGCAGAACTTCAACCATATCCTTATTACTAACGGTACTACATTCATCGATAACCAATAATTTATATTTTACATGAGAAGAGCCTTGGTGTTTGAAACTTTCAATTGTTGAAAATGTTGTATTTTCAGCATCAATTTTTCTCATCAAGTTTTCTTTGGCTGGATTAGTTTGCGTAAGGTATAATTTGGCTTCATCATTTAAGTAGTGAGAAACGTGGTTGATTAGCGTAGATTTACCTACACCTGCAGAGCCATATATTACACCAACTTTAGATTCTGAAAATATGCGGGTGATGATATCTTTTTTTTCATCACAGTCAATTTCATAATCATCGAATAGTAGCCAAAACTCAACATCGGTACTGTAGCTCTCAACCCCCGATTTTGCTAACTCCTGTAATTTCTCAATTATCTTGCAGGTATCAAGCTTGTAATCGTTTATAAAAACATGGTTATGTTCAAGTATTAAATCGCTTTCCGGTCTGTGTCCTGACCAAAGGCTGTTGTTATACTTTTTGATGAGCAGTGGATAGTCGGGATAATTACTCAATTCATCAATAGCAGTGAAGAGTTGACCTTTGCCTTCTGTGTTATTCCTTATAAACCTTGCGAATAATTCTGGGCGTTTGTCCTTGCAAGGAATACAATCGAAAACAGCTCCTAATTTTGGATTATGACCAACAGGAGATCTGTTAAACGGTAAAGAATCAAACTGTTTACAGCCATTTGATAAATATAAACCAGAAAGATAGCTATTTCCGGTATTAATCCATTCGTCATAATATTTGCTATAGTAGCCAGATGAATATTGGCTTTTGATAATAACGTTGTTCATATTATGAAGAAGATATCGCAGCACGTTTTGACCATTACGGCCGTTGCGTATAAGATTCCTGCAGTGATCTAAAATTGGAATAAACACCATAGATTTAAGGTTATTTTTCCATTCGAGAGTAATCCTATCATATGCCTTATCCGGGAAATCCATTAGGGCAGTGAGAGTGTATCTCGTTTTGGTAAGAAACTCACAGATTAAACGCTGTTCTGGATAAGGTACCCTTTTTTTCTCTCCTTTTATCAGTTTAATAAAGTTTTGAAATTCACAGTCACGAATGGACACTTCCCAGCCATCAATAATGAGAATAGGCATTGTTTTTCCTAATATCTCAATAGTCTCATGTATGAGATGAAACTTTGATGCGTAATTGCTTTTGATTGGAAGTTTAGTAAAAGCAATTACTCTGTTGGATTTAGATTTGTTTTTTCTATCATCTATAGGTGTGAATGTGACTTCATAATATATATTTCTGTTTACAAACAGAGGTTTGATTTTCTGAATATAGTATTTATCTTTACTGTCACTGTGTAATGCTACCGGATGTCGTTCAATTTTTTCAGAAATCTTTTGGTAATATTCCTGTAGCGTGTCATCTAAATGAAGAGGAAACTTATCAATGTTATGTAGTAACTCTATACCAAAGTAGTGCCAGATAAGATTTTTTGCTTCCAACAGGTATTGGTAATATTTAAGCATTAATCGTTCAGAGCCGTCTTCATCTAGAGTATATTGTGTGGTTACAATTTCCAGGTAATTACGAAATTTATATAAAGTGTACAATTCACTGTTTGTTTGTGCAAACTCGGTGGCTTTTGCTATGTTTTCGGCAGTTACAGGTATTTCCCTGCCGTTAGCATAAAACTTAAGCATAATGTGGTTTACGAACTTTATCAGCTGTTCTAAAATGTCTTGAGAAATAGCACCACGAGAATTATTTTCTATTTCATCTAAATGTCTACATATTACATTGTCTATTTTACGGATGGATTCATCAATTGATGGCATCAACATTCTCCTTCCTAATTACTAATATTCTCCGTCATCCCAATCATCAATAAACGCATCGTAAGGGAATGCACCTGAAAATTGATCTGGATGAAGCTTTACATACAAATTACGTATTCTGGTTCTGACATTTCCGAAAAAAGGAGTGACAGAGCCATCAACTAAAAAGCCATTGCTTATATTGTTTAGTTCGCCAAGTAAACCAAAAACATACGATTTTAAAGATGGATCAGCAAATGTATCTGCTTTTGACATCCACTTAGTTTCATACAAGTCTTTTATTTTACAAGGCAGAGTCATGTCGATTAATGATGTAGCATAGTTTTCTCCGATGAGAGCAATCATGATTTCATCATAATCTGCGGTGAATTCTTGTAGCAGTAAGTTGTCTTCAGAAGAATAGGGGGATTCATCGGTCAGTTCTTCAGGTAACTGAACACTTGTTGTTCCGGAAATACTGTTCTCATTTGAACCCTTTATTAGGTTGTTTACTGCGTTACCCCATGCATCGGCTATTGCCTGTCCAGATGCTAGAATCTTTTCTTCAAGAATATCATATGAGGTTTTATCAGCACTCTTCGGAGTGCTTTTTTTCTTGCCTGTAGCCTCTCTTAAGATATCCAAAAATAAGTCTGTAATCTTTGCAGAAGCATTTACTGCATTAATATCAGGAATGTCATCCTTAAATTCATCTGCTAACAATTGAGCAGTTGTTTCTCCGAAACCTTCAAGATATGAGGAAAATTCATCATCCTCATTCAAGTTTGCTAATACAAGAGCAGCAACTCTTGAAATACTTGTATTTCCATTGAAGTATGCTTTGAAAGTATCTGGACTAGTGCCTTTTAATAACTCCGGTCCACTTTCGTTCATCATAGTTTCAAAAAGGGTCTTCGTAAATATTTTGGTGTTACTTTTGCCACCAATTACATTCTTCAATTTCTTTGCAAAAACCTTGAATTCCATAGTTTCACCACCGTAATAATCTATCTATACCCAAGCCTACCCGTGCCTACCAAGTTATACCTGACCACTTATCTATAATGTGAAGTGTAAGAAGCAGTCAGTAGCACTTGCTACTTATGATGGCTGTATGAGGGAATTAATCTACACAGTATTATATCAGAAAAGATTAACAAAATCTACACTTTCGCAATATTGTGTTATGCGTTCGCAGAGAAACGGTATGAAATAGTGTATTTTTGCTTCTTTTATAGCCGTAAATACAATCTATATATTCGTCAGGATCTAATTGACAAAACGAACAAGCGTTCGTATAATTAAAGCATCGCTACATTAGGAAAAGGTGTTAAACAGAAACAGTATCAATGTATGGTCAGTTTGACTTTCCCTTTGACTGGCCTCTTTTTAGAAGGAGGCGGAAATGATGCAAGTTAAATTAGAAATTGGCTCAAACGGATACATCATTGAAAGCAATCGACTTATCATTAATGTAACAGTGATAGCGAGACATGGAGAATTCTATGTGCTGCATATGCCGACAGGCGGAGCAATCAAATTACGCAGAGGTCGTATTTTCCTTACAAGAGAAGAAGCAGAACAGCATCTTCCAAAGAAAGTCCAAGCACAGAAACACTTTCATAGAACCCCATACTATTATGGGCATTGATGGAAGGGGGCAGGGCTATGGAAAAGGAGATACAGGTAGGATGTCCATGTTGTAAAAACAGAAGATTATTCGATGCGAATCCAAACACGGAGGGCGTTATAAAAATTAAGTGTCCGATCTGTAAAGGAGTAATCGCAGTCAGCTTTCATTTGAAGCACGTTCGTACTGAGCGAATCGCCACACAATAAGTAGTGAGCAAGGCCTGACGAATATGGGTGTAATGTCACCCGTATTTCGTCGGGCCTTTTTCTGCTTTTTGCGAAGGTTTTCTGACATATATAAATAAACAATTGTCCGGTAAGACGTAAAACTGCCAATAAAAAAATATTCATAGCCTTACGGCGCGCGACGTTTGGCGAGGACTATCATATGACTTTTTTGTAGGACCTGGAGGTCCTCTGTAAGGTTGTATGTTTCCCCGCTTTATTGTCGTGCGCTTTTTAGTTGGGTTGTCCTCGTCAAATGGCAGTAGCCAGGGCGGAAAGAGGACAATTATGAAATTAAAGATTCGTTATGAGAACGAATTCCAGACTATCGAGCTGGATGCAAAGGCAACAGAAGAAATGTGGGTGACATTGTCCATCGAAACTGATGGTGCTGTTACACAGGAAGAAAAGGAACAGCTGATTCAGGATAAGTGGGACGAGCAGTTTAACAAACCTGAGTACAACGTGTATCACAGAGAAACTCGTCACATCGATCCGACACCAAAGAAGAAAAGAATGGATGGAAAGGCGGGTTACATCTGTGCTGAACCGGATGATAAGTCCTTTGACATTATGGACTACCTTAACACTTATGATCCAACAGAAGGTTATTGTAACCAGTTTGAATATGAAGAGTGTTGTAAGAAAATCCGTGCAGCAGTTAAGCCTGCCCAGGCAGAGATGCTTATTTCCATTGCACTTGATGGCATGACGGTAGCAGATTATGCGGAGTTAATCGGTGATAAGCCAAACAACGTATCACACCGCTATCGTGCAGCTTTAAAAAAATTAGAAAAAAGTTTTTAGAAAACATCCTTTTACGGTGCCTCCCGTGGCTACCAATTAGGAGGCACTGCTTCTGAATAAATAAACAGGAGGTAATTCAATATGGAATTACAGATTTACAAAAACGCAGAACTCGGTTCTGTAAGAACAGCAGTTATTGGTGCTGAACCATTCTTTGTCGGAAAGGATGTTGCTGAAATTTTAGGTTATAGCAATCCGCAAAAGGCACTCCGTGATCATGTGGATGAAGAAGACAAGACGCTGAACGATTCGTTCACCGTTAACGGTACAAAAGGGGTTCTTATTAACGAATCCGGTCTTTACAGTTTGATTCTTCGTAGCCAATTACCAAAAGCACAGAAGTTCAAGAGATGGGTGACATCGGAAATTCTTCCTTCTATCAGAAGACACGGGATGTATGCGACAGATGAACTTATTGCAAATCCTGATCTTGCCATTGCAGCATTTACTGCACTTAAGGAAGAACGTGAAAAGAGACTGGCACTTGAGGAAGTGGCAGCAGTACAGAAACAGCAGATAGCTGAAATGCAGCCAAAGGCAACTTACTATGATGTGGTTCTTAGATGTAAGGATGCTGTGAATATTTCAGTGATAGCAAAGGATTACGGCTGGAGTGCTCAAAAGATGAATGAATACTTACATCAGAAGGGAATCCAGTACAAGCAGTCTGATATCTGGCTTTTATATCAGAAATACGCAGGCTGTGGTTACACAAAAACAAATACGCATATTTATGAAGATAGCTGTGGAAAAGAACATACAAAGGTTCATACGAAATGGACGCAGAAAGGAAGACTCTTTATTTATTCCTTATTAAAAGCTGATGGTATTGTTCCACAGATTGAAATGGAGGAATAGCAATGAAGATTAGAAATTCAGAAGGGTACATGGATGTAGTTGCTTACAAAGCAATTATGAATGTTGACCGTGAGAAGAAGGCAGAAACAAAATCTGCCTTCAGACCATTGGTCTATGTATGTTCTCCATTTAACGGAGACATTGAAGGAAACAAGAAGAAAGCAACGGAGTTTGCTCATTTTGCTTACAAGAATGGGTGCATTCCGGTGACGCCGCATCTGTTGTTTCCTTTTATGAACGATGAAAGTCCTAACGAAAGAGCACTTGCTCTTCAGATGGATATCGTCCTTATGGGCAAATGCCAGGAAGTGTGGGTACTTTCAGAACGAATCACAGACGGTATGGCTGTAGAAATCGACAAAGCTACAAGACGCCGCCAGACAGTTCGTTATTTCAACAATGATTTTGTGGAGGTGGAACGCTAATGAGAAATCTTGCAATCGCTTATGGAAGTAGCCGCCAGGCAAAGACCTGGACAAACAAGACAATTACTTATGCAGAACTGAAAGAGCGTCTGAAGGTCACTATCCGTACACCGGAATCTGCAGAGGAGTATGCAAAGTTCAGTAAGACAAAGAGAGATGAAGTGAAAGACCACGGTGGTTTTGTTGCAGGTGCGTTAAAAGGTGGCAGAAGAAAAATCGATACTGTGGAGCTTCGTTCCATGCTTGCCCTTGATGGTGACCGTATCGATAAAGCCTTTTTAGAAAATTACGAAGAAAATGCTCCATACACATCACTTCTTTATACAACACACAGCAGCACGGAAGAAAATCCAAGAGTCCGTCTTGTATATCCGCTGACTCGTGATGTAACAGCAGAGGAGTTTGTAGCCGTATCAAGATACCTGGCAGAAATGCTTGGAATCGACTATTTCGATGAATGTTCCTATCAGCCAAACCAGCTCATGTACTGGCCATCTACTCCATCCAATGGTGTGTTCGTATATAAGGAAGTAGAGAAGGAATGGCTTGACCCGGATGTGATCTTATCAGCGCACCCAGAATGGACAGACCCTACAAGACTTCCAACCTCATCAAGAGAAAGCAGAGCAAATACTGCGGGAACTGCAACGGTACAAGATCCGCTTGATAAGGAAGGAACTATCGGTATCTTCAACCGTACTTTCTATCCTATTACCCGTGCAATGGAGAAGTTCCTCTCTGATGTATATGAACCTACAGATAACGAGAACCGTTGGCACTATAAACAGTCATCCAGTATGGCAGGTGTTGAAATCATCGAAGATGGAAAGTTCGCATACTCCCATCATGCAAAAGACCCTGCATATCTGAAACTTTGTAATGCTTTCGACCTTGTTCGTATCCATAAGTTCGGGGATGACACGGAGAAGAAATCCTTCAACGCTATGTGCGAGCTTGCAATGGAAGATGATGAAGTGAAACGCCTGGTTATGGAAGAAAAGCTGAAACAGGCTGAAGAGGACTTTAATGACTCCGGTGATGATTGGCTTACGAAACTGAAGTATCAGCCAAGAACCGGGCAGCTTGAAAACAGTGTCTACAATCTGAACCTTATCTTAAACAACGATCCAGATTTTCAGCATTTTGCTTTTAATGAACTGGCAAATCGTATCGAGATAACAGGACCACTCCCTTGGGAAAGACCGAAAGGCAATAAGTTCTGGAGAGATGCGGATACTGCACAGCTTAAGTCTGTTATCGATATCAGATACTTGGCTTTCTCCGGTCGTAACCATGATGTTGCTTTTACCAAGGTAGCAGATGACCGCCATTTTCATCCTATCCGTGACTACCTTGATAGTCTGCCTAAGTGGGATGGTGTGAAGAGAGTGGAAGACATCTTTATTAAATATCTGAAGGCAGATGACACGGAGTATGTTCGTACCGTTACAAGAAAGACATTTGCAGCCGCAGTTGCAAGAGTCTATGTTCCGGGAATCAAGTATGACTGCGTTACAGTTCTTGACGGTGGTCAGGGTATTGGTAAGTCCACTATCATTAAAGACCTTGTGACTTCAGAGTTTTATTCCGAAACTTTATCTCTTACGGATATGGAAGATAAGGCAGGTGCTGAAAAACTGCAAGGGTTCTGGGCAGTGGAAATCGGAGAACTGGCAGGTATGAAGAAAGCTGATGTAGAGAAAGTGAAGGCATTCCTTTCCGTCTGCGATGACAAATACAGACCATCTTACGGAAGAGTGGTGGAATCACATCCTCGTCAGTGCATCATCATTGCAACAGTAAACGGTGAGAGAGGATACCTTCGTGACATCACAGGTAACCGTAGATTCTGGATTATAAAACTTCATCAGAAGAAGCAGAAACAGAAATGGGACTTTACACCGGAGTTCAGAGCACAGTTTTGGGCAGAGGCAAAGGAGATATGGAAGTCCGGAGAAACGCTGTTCCTTGAAGATGAAATGTTAGAAGAAGCTGAAAAGATACAGCAGTCTGCAATGGAAGTGGACGAGCGTGTGGGTATGGTGGAAGAGTACCTTAATACCATGCTGCCGGATGATTGGGATTCTATGGATCTGTTCCAAAGAAGAAATTACCTGCAGGGTACAGAATTCGGAACTCCCGTGCATAAAGGCAGTGAACTTCGTACGGAGGTAAGTAATGCAGAGATTTGGTGTGAATGTTTCGGCAAGTCCTTGCAGGAACTGAAGCCTACGGACAGTTATAGCATTGCGGCTCTGATGAGTCAGATTCCTGGATGGGAACGAACTACAACCATTAAGCGTCAGCCGATTTACGGTAGGCAGCGACTTTACAAATTCGGAGGTTAAGAACACAAGAATGCGACACAACACAACTATTTTCCTTATATTCGAAATCGTTTTTATTAAGAGATATAGGTAAATAGCCTGTGCACACGCGTAAGGAATATATAGGTGATAGTTGTGATTTTGTGTTCTTGTGTCAGTTAGGAGTAGACATGAGAGAACGATTTATAGAAAAAAAGCTCGTGGATGCAGTAAAGAAAATGGGAGGTTTTGCACCAAAGTTTGTAAGTCCGGGATTAGATGGTATGCCAGATAGAATCGTACTTTTCCCAATGGGAAGAATCGCCTTTGTTGAATTAAAGGCACCTGGAGAAAAAATGCGACCTCTTCAAGTAAGACGAAAAAGACAACTGGAAAAGTTAGGCTTTTCGGTTTACTGCATAGACGGGGTAGAACAGATAGACAGCATATTAAATAGAATCGGAGGTGATGGCAAGTGAAATTCATTCCTCACGATTACCAACAATATGCAATCGACTTTATAAGAAATAATGAAGTGGCAGCAGTCCTTTTGGATATGGGTCTAGGTAAGACTTCAATCACACTGACTGCTGTGAATGATTTGATATTTGACAGTTTTGAAGTATCGAAGGTTCTGGTCATTGCACCGCTTCGTGTAGCAAGAGATACATGGCCTGCTGAAATTGAGAAGTGGGATCACCTAAAGCATCTTCGTTATTCGGTGGCTGTCGGTAGTGAGTCTGAAAGACTTGCTGCATTAAGAAAAAAAGCAGATATCTACATCATCAATCGTGAAAATGTAGATTGGCTTGTAAATAAAAGCAAGGTTCCGTTCAATTTCGACATGGTGGTCATTGATGAGCTTTCATCCTTTAAGAGCCACCAGTCAAAGAGATTTAAGAGTCTTCTGAAAGTAAGACCTTTCATCAAAAGAATCGTAGGTCTTACCGGAACTCCATCAAGTAACGGACTTATGGACCTTTGGGCACAGTTCAGAATCTTGGATATGGGAAAAAGACTCGGAAGATATATTACTTATTATCGTAATGCATACTTTCTTCCGGATAAAAGAAGTGCAGATAGAATTTTCACTTATAAACCTGCAGATGGTGCGGAGCAGATGATATATGACAGAATTTCTGATATTACCATCAGTATGAAATCTGCAGATTACTTGAAACTGCCGGAATGCATCATTAATGAAGTTCCTGTTTTCATGGATGTCAAAGAAAAGGCAATCTATGAAACCTTCAAGGAAGATATGGTCGCAAAGATTAAAGATGAAGAAATCGATGCCGCCAATGCTGCGGTTCTTTCTGGAAAACTTTTGCAGATGGCAAATGGCTGTATCTATGATGAAGATAAGAAGGCATTAAAAATCCATGACAGAAAACTGGATGCTTTGGAAGATTTAATCGAGAGTGCTAATGGAAAACCACTTCTTGTTGCCTACTGGTTCCAGCATGATCTTGCAAGAATTAAGGAGAGATTTCCGGTTCGTGAGATTAAGACATCAAAGGATATCGAAGATTGGAACCAAGGAAAAATTCCGCTTGCAGTAATACACCCTGCATCGGCAGGTCACGGACTTAACTTACAATCCGGTGGTTCAACACTTGTATGGTTCGGACTTACCTGGTCACTTGAACTTTATCAGCAGTGCAATGCCAGACTTCACAGACAAGGGCAGACGGATACAGTAGTCATTCATCATATTATTGCCAAAGGCACCATTGATGAAGATGTAATGGCTGCACTTCAGAGAAAAGAAAAAATACAGAATGCCCTTATCAATGCGGTAAAGGCAAAGTTGGAGGTGGCGTGATGGATGAAGCCTATGTGAGACTTGCTAACGCCATAGTCCTCCAGGCTGTGAAGGATTGGCGAGCAGCAAGAAGGAAACTCAAGAGAAAACCGCAAAATGAGAGTGCCAGGATTGAACTGGAAAGTTGTGAGAGATTCTTCCGTTCCGATTGGTTCACGGAACTGACGGATGTGGACGGAGAAGTCTTATTAAGAAAATTATATGAGGAGGATGGCAGATGACACCAAAAGAATATCTAAAACAGGCCTATCGCCTTGACCATAGAATCAACTCCGACATTGCAGAACTTGGCAGATTGCGTGAAATGTCTACAAGCATATCTTCTCCCAGTTTAGGAGAGAAGGTACAGACAAACCGCAATACGGATGCACCTTTTGTAAAATGTCTTGAGCGTATCTACTCATTAGAAGAAAAGATAAATGAAGAGATCGACCTCCTTGTGAATCTGAAGGAAGAGATACGCAGTGTAATTGATATGCTCAGTAACACCGATGAACGAATGGTTCTTCGTTACAGATACATCCATAACTATACATGGGAACAGATTGGAGATGTACTTGGTGCTGATTCCCGTACTGTTAGAAGATGGCACGGACAGGCACTTGGTCATGTGACATTACCGGAAAATTTATTAAAAATATAAAAACGCCCGAAATGTCCACATTTGTCCTAAAATGTCCATGTGTATAATGTGATATAGTATAATCAGCGAAAAGCAGAATGATACCAGGCCTTCAAGGGAGCAATCCTTTGGGGGCTTTTCTTATGCCCAAAACAGGAGGTGAGAATGAAGTGCCAAGACGTCCGAAGCGTCCTTGCTCCTACCCCGGCTGTCCTAATCTGACAGAGGGAAGATTCTGTGAGGAGCATGAAAAGGAAGAAAACAAACGATACGAAAAGTATGACAGAGACCCTGCTACCAAGAGAAGATACGGCAGAGCCTGGAAAAGAATCAGAGACAAGTATGTAAGTGAGCATCCGTTCTGTGAACTGTGTTTTGCGAAGGGAGTTCTTGTAGAGACAGAAGAAGTTCATCACAAGATACCACTGTCCAAGGGAGGAACTCATGACAGAAGTAATCTGATTGCTCTATGTAAATCATGCCATGCGAAGATCCATGCAGAAAATGGTGACAGATGGCATAGGAACTAGACCCCAGGGGCGGTCTGAATCTCTACAGATGAATCGGCGGGGAACGGTGCGGGGGTGTCACGCACAAAAATTGCTATTCAAACGGGGTATTAAAGGTCCCGGGAAACGAGGTGAGAAATATTGGCGAAAGACGGAACAGCAAGAGGTGGTGCCAGACCGGGAAGTGGCCCGAAACGAAAAGCTCTGACGGAGAAAATCTCTGCGGGTAAAACAGCAACCATCATTGATTTGCCTGAAGCTCCGAATCTGGAAGGTGTTGATATGCCGCCCGTGAAGGAATATATGAAGGCAAAGCAGAAAACAGGCACAGAACTCTGTGCAGAAGAAATATTTGCAGAAACATGGGAGTGGCTTAAGAAAGTAGGATGTACCGACTATGTGAATGTGCAGCTCATCAATCAGTATGCCATGAGTGTGGCAAGACAGATTCAGTGTGAACAGAGCATTTCAGAGTACGGATTTTTAGCAAAGCATCCGACAACCGGAAATGCCATCGCATCCCCATATGTTTCTATGCTCCAACAGTTCACAAAGCAGGCAAACCAATCCTGGTATCAGATTTATCAGATTGTAAGAGAAAATGCTTCTGTGGAATACAAAGGGGCAACACCACAAGATGATGTTATGGAGCGATTGCTCCGTGCAAGGAAAGGACAGTAAATATGATTGAAAAAGTAAATCCGAGCCATCCGGACAAGGTGGCAGATAGAATCGCAGGGGCAATCGTAGACCTTGCATACAAAACAGAAGAAAATCCAAAGATTGCCGTGGAGGTGTTAGTTGGACATGGTAAGTGTCATACCATCATCGAAACCACAGCAGACTTAAATCCGAATAAGGTAAAAAGTGCAATCAAACGTATTGCAGGAAAAGTAAAGTGTGATATTGTTATTGTTCCCCAGGATAAGCATTTGTCTGATAACCAGGCTAGAGGTTATAGATGTGGGGACAACGGTATCTTTAAGGGAATGCCTTTAACAGATGAACAGAAACAGTTGGGTAAGATTGCAAGAGAAATCTACAGTAGATATCCATATGATGGAAAGTACATTCTTGATGAGGCAAGACTTATCATTTGTCAGAGCAACGCAAAGACAGAGGAACTTAAGAGAAGATATTATTATGCTGAAGTCAATCCCTTAGGTGATTGGACAGGTGGCACGAATGTAGATACGGGTGCTACTAATAGAAAACTTGGATCTGATATGGCAGATTCCGTAACAGGTGGTGGTCTTCATGGTAAGGACTTATCCAAAGCCGATGTATCTGTAAATATCTATGCATTCTTAAAAGCACAGAGAACAGGAAAGCCTGTCAGCCTTTGCTGTGCGATTGGAGACGATACGATTGATGGTATTCCATATGAGGAAATCGTAAAACAGGCAAAAGAATATATAGACTCCATTGGTGGATTTGAGAAGTTCGCTGAATGGGGTCTTTTTTAGTGGAGGTGCAGCATGGGGAAAACAACAACAGAAATGAAACTAATTGCAACCTCTGAACTGATTCCATATGTCAACAATGCAAGAACTCACTCCGGGGAGCAGATTAACAAGCTGCGTTCCTCTCTTCGTGAGTTCGGCTTTATCAATCCTGTTATTATTGACAGAGATTACAACGTGATTGCCGGCCACGGAAGAATCATGGCTGCAAAGGCAGAGGGGATTGAAGAAGTGCCTTGTGTGTTTGTGGATTATCTGACCGAGGCGCAGAAGAAAGCATACATCCTGGCAGACAACCGAATGGCTATGGACGCAGGATGGGATGAAGAACTCTTAAGAGTAGAAATCGAATCCTTACAGGCAGAAGCCTTCGACATCGGTCTGACTGGATTTGATGATAAGGAAATCGCAGACCTCTTTGCATCCGATGATGATGTGGAAGATGACGATTTTGATGTTGATGCAGAACTTGAAAAGGCACCTGTGACAAGAGCGGGTGATGTGTGGATACTTGGAAACCACAGACTTATTTGTGGGGATAGCACCAAGGAAGAAACCTATCAGATTCTGATGGAAGATAAAAAGGCAAACCTTGTTGTAACAGACCCGCCTTACAATGTGAACTACGAAGGAAGTGCAGGGAAAATCAAAAACGACAACATGGCGAACGATAAGTTCTATCAGTTCCTGCTTGATGCCTATACTTGTATGAATAAGGCAATGGCCGATGATGCAAGTATCTATGTGTTCCATGCAGATACCGAGGGACTTAACTTCAGAAAGGCATTTGCAGATGCAGGCTTTTATCTTTCCGGTACTTGTATATGGAAGAAACAGAGTCTTGTACTTGGTAGAAGTCCATATCAGTGGCAGCACGAACCTTGCTTGTTTGGTTGGAAGAAGAACGGCAAGCATCAATGGTACTCCGGAAGAAAAGAAACTACCATATGGGAATTTGATAAGCCAAAGAAGAATGGTGATCATCCAACAATGAAACCAATTCCTCTGATTGCTTATCCGATTAAGAATTCCAGTATGACAAACTGCATCGTATTGGATCCGTTTGGTGGAAGTGGTTCTACACTGATTGCCTGTGAACAGACAGGAAGAATCTGTAGAACCATTGAACTTGATGAAAAGTTCTGCGATGTAATCGTAAAAAGATATATTGAACAGGTTGGAGATACAGAAAAAGTATCTGTAATCAGAGATGGCGTGACCATTTCATTTGATGAACTGGAGGTTGCTGCCGATGAAGAATAATTTAACACTTGGGAGTCTGTTTGACGGTAGTGGCGGATTCCCTTTGGGAGGCTTGATTTCCGGGATTACCCCTTTGTGGGCATCGGAGGTTGAGCCTTTTCCTATTCGTGTAACTACCAAGAGACTGCCACAGGTAAAACACCTGGGTGATGTCAGCAAGATAAATGGTGGTGAGATACCGCCTGTTGATATCATCACATTCGGAAGCCCATGTCAGGATATGTCCATTGCGGGAAAGAGAGAAGGTCTTGCGGGTGGAAGGTCATCCTTATTTTATGAGGCAGTCAGAATCATAAAGGAAATGAGGTGTAAGACAAATGGCGAGTATCCAAGATTTGTGGTCTGGGAAAACGTCCCCGGTGCGTTCAGTTCGAACAAAGGCGAAGACTTCAGAGAAGTCCTCAAGAGCCTCTGCGAAGTCAAATCCACAGGTGTTACTGTTCCTGAACCTCCAAAAGGGAAATGGAAGAATGTAAAAGATTTTTGACAGTGTTTTCAAAGGTATGTCAAAGCTTATTGATAGATGATTTTTAATAAACGAGTTATTATCCTTTCAGATGGAGGCCACATATGGAAATCGAAAAGAAATTAAAAGATGTAAGAATGCAAGCAGGATTAACCCAAGAACAAGTAGCCGAGAAAATTATGGTGTCAAGACAAACTGTATCAAATTGGGAGAATGGTAAATCTTTGCCTGATATTGTTAGCATTATGAGTTTAAGTGACCTTTATCAAATCAGCATTGATGAATTGTTGAAAGGAGATAAAAGGATGAAAGAGAAAATGGAAAAGGATGCAAATATAGCGAAAGCTAATAAAAGAGTAATATTGACAACTGCTATTATCACTCTTGTGGTTGGTATAATATATTCAATTAGCATTTTTGTAGGTGGTGCATTCTATGAATTTTGTGCGAGTGCTATACAATGGGTGATGTTAGGTATTGGTACAGCCTGTGCTTTGACACTTATTAACATTAAGAATAGTAATGTTAAGTAATCATATCTAGAATGAAACTTTAAGATTATCTGAGTGACAAATTCCAATTTTTCTTACGAATAATTAAATACAAATTCAGAAAGCTCTCGAGATACATATCGGGAGCTTTTTTAGTTGGAAATAGGGAGCTGGAAATCTAGCGACTTTTTCTAAGGTAACAAATCTTAACATTATTCTTACAAAATGGTAAGTTTGGTTGATTGTAAGACAGGAAGGTCATAGATATAATGTAATTAAACATAACAAAGGTGGGAAAAAGATGATTAGTGACAACTTATATTCTTTAAGAAAATTACATCAGTTGACACAGGAAGAAGTATCTGAGCGAGTAGGTGTTAGTAGACAAGCTCTTGCAAAATGGGAAAATGGAGAAACTCTGCCAGGTATAGAGAAATGTGTATTGCTGGCAGAACTTTATAATGTATCACTTGATGATTTAGTGAACTATACGAAAGATGAAATTGGCCTTAGTGTACCACCAAAGGGTAAACATGTATTTGGTGTAGTGACAGTTGGAGATAAAGGACAGATTGTGATACCTTACAAGGCAAGGAAGATTTTTCAGGTTCAGAGTGGAGATCGATTTATTGTTCTTGGGGATGAGTATCAAGGAATTGCACTAATCAAGGAATCAAACTTTTTAAATATGATAAACGAGTTGAAGAAAGAAGGCGAACAATATGAGTAAGATAGCATTCTTTTGTATTCCCGCGCATGGTCATACAAATCCAACATTAGAAGTGGTAAAAGAATATAATGAACCCATAAATTAAGACAAAAAAATCGTTGTTTTTAAGTTGGATTTCC
>ENA-ORSR01000633-ORSR01000633.1-human-gut-metagenome-genome-assembly--contig:-NODE-633-length-29250-cov-6.008152_pt1 | contig 29250 bp, 24 predicted proteins | sample MGYA00241901_ERZ509166 | MGnify/ENA primary metagenome ERZ509166 (study PRJEB26280, sample SAMEA2338860) | human gut metagenome | biome: human gut; feature: human-associated habitat; material: faeces... | reverse complement strand
ACGCCATCTTTTATCAGCCAACTCGCTGAAGTAAGGCTGCGAAGGCTGCGGGGCCGGGAGGGGTTTCCTAAGGGCACATCCCGCAGCCGCAACGCGGCGAGGACGTGCCTGTGGAAACCCCGCAGGCCCCGCGGCCGGTGGGAGCAACGCTACTTCACGACCAAAATGTCGCAGTCCGTATTGCGCAGCAGGAACGTCGAAATCGAGCCCAGGAGCGCATACTTGATCGAGGATAGGCCGCGAGCGCCGCAGAGCACCAGGTCGGGCTTGACCACGTCGAGCATCTCGTCCTTGAGCGTCTCGCGAATACGACCGGCGCGAATCATGACCTCGACCTCGGGAATGTCGGGATTGGCCTTGGCCTCTTCGAGCTGCTTGGCGATGGAGTTCTTAAATGCCTCCTCTAGGCCGTTGACCAGATCGACCGGATAGGAACCGGCACTCTCGAGTGCCGTGGAATCGATGACGTGGCCGATGATCAGCTTAGCGCCGTTGTTCGCGGCGACTTTGATGGCGCGTGCGAGCACAAAATCCTGCTGTTCAGTACCGTCGAGTGAAACAAATACCTTGGTGTAGCCCTCGTTCATGGTTTCCTCCTTGGTCTATCGCACGGGCGCGGGGCTCGTGCGTCGGGCGGGCGCGGGTGCGTTGACCGCCGGACACTTTATCTTGTTGCAGTTATACCCAAGGATTTCGGTTTAACTGCTCGCAATTCTGTGAACGGGCGAGTTTTTTGGTAAGGGTAGGCGCGGTCGCACCGCCAACGGTTGATAATGGGACATCGCCCGCATCGTCCGCAGAACATCTACCGGCGGGTGTCTAACGAGGGGGGTCCCTTTGGATATTATCGAGCTTCTAAAGTCTGCCTTCATGGGCCTGGTCGAGGGCATCACCGAATGGCTGCCCGTTTCGTCGACGGGTCACATGATCTTGGTGGATGAGTTCGTCAAGATGAACGTGAGCGAGACGTTCTGGAACATGTTCCTGGTCGTGATTCAGCTTGGTGCCATTCTGGCCGTCTGCGTGCTGTTTTTCCACGAGCTCAACCCGTTCTCGCCCAGCAAGGGCAAGGAGGGCCGTCGCGACACCTGGGTGCTGTGGGGCAAGATTGTGCTTGGCTGCATTCCTGCGGCGGCGATCGGCCTGCCGCTCAACGACTGGATGGAGGAGCATTTCTACAACGCTCCCGTCGTGGCGCTGGCGCTCATCGTGTACGGCGTGCTGTTTATCGTGATCGAGAACTGGCGCGCCAGCAAGCGCGAGGAAATGGCCGTTGCCGGTTCGTTTGGTTCGCGTGCGGTGGTGTCGGGTGGACGTCCCGCCGGTGCGCACTTTGCGGCGCCCGCCACGGCTACCGCTGAGGATGAGGACGATGACGAGAACCTGGACTTTGGCTCCATCGCCACGCTCGAGGACCTGAGCTGGAAGACTGCGCTGGGTATCGGCTGCTTCCAGGTGCTTTCGCTGGTGCCTGGTACGTCTCGCTCCGGTTCTACCATCATCGGCGGCCTGCTGCTGGGATGCACGCGCTCGGTGGCGTCTAAGTTCACGTTCTTCCTGGCTATTCCCGTTATGTTTGGCGCAAGTGCGCTCAAGCTGGTCAAGTACTTCATTAAGGGCGGCACCTTCGGCGCCAACGAGATCGCCATCCTGGGCGTGGGCTGCGTCGTGGCCTTTGTGGTTTCGCTCATCGCCATCAAGTGGCTTATGGGCTTTGTCCGTCGTCACGACTTTAAGTGCTTCGGCGTCTATCGCATCGTCCTGGGCATCGTAGTGCTCGCATACTTCTTTGTCCTGGAGCCCATGCTCGGCCTCTAACTTAGTTGACGCTGCGCGGCAGCCAGGGCGACAACTTGTCATTCAAAAGGCAAGACATGGCCAAAAGGCCTATGTCTTGCCTTTTTCATGCCAATTTGTTCGCCCTGGCCGCCGCTCGCTGCTGTGTCTGATTAGAAACCGTTCCGTGGCCACGTGCGAAAAGCCACTTGTTGTCTCGCGGCTACACAATGTCCATTGCGGCCCGATACCACACGACCACACCGATAATGCGAACACGTCTACGATCCAGAATGAGGTCGGGTGCAGTCGAGTCGTAGCTGTGCGTCGAAAGCACGATCGTGTTGTTTCCCATGCTGTATCTGCGAATCAGCACGCGGGCGGCGTCGATGGCTGCCACCACCGTGCAGCCGTTGTATGGCTTTACATCTGGGTCGACCAGCAGCAGCGTGCCTTGGGGATACAGCAGCGTCATGTCCTTGTTGTTCATCTGCACGTACGCGGCGTGCAGGTGCCTCTCTGCTATGTCGGAGGGGGTGAGCGTGGTGCCTACGTTTTGCAACGAGGTTCCATTTCCCGATCGCTTGATTCGCAGGATGGGAAACGCGTCGCGAGTTTGCGGATTCAACCCCTCGCCCTTGGCGGAGCGTAGGGCCTCTCGTGCGGCAAGTCCTATGCTGGCGCTTAAGATGTCGTCTTCCGTCACACCGTACAGCTTGACCATCTTTTGGATATGTCTCGGTCGAATCGCCGTACGGTTTTTCTCCCATCGGCATACGGTTTCTTTTGCAACGCCAAGGTCGCGGGCAAATTCGGCCTGAGTGAGCCCCAACTGCTCGCGCAGGAGAGCTATGTTACTTCCCGTGTCCATTAATCCAGCTCGCGAACAAGTGGCATGCACAGGCAGTTGGGGCCACCAAACCCGCTCGTCAACTCGTCGAGGGAAATCTCTATGAGGTCAAAGCCGACTCGTGCGAGCTTGCGGTTCATGATGGCGTTGTTGGCCGAGACACACAGCTTATTGGGGGAGAGCACGAGGGTTTCCACGGCGGCTCCCTCTACGGTCCTGTTGACGCTTGGGGTTTCGCACGATATTGTCCGCACGCTGGGTACATCGGCAAGCAATGCCAACAGCTGGTCCAGGTTGCAATCGAGCGATGCGACCGTGCAGGTGCCCTGCTTGCGGCCGCGTTCAATCTTGTACGCGTGAAGGTTCTCGCCGATGGTCCGGTCGACCACGAAGGTCTCGGGATCGATGCGGTTGAGGTACGTATCCAGGTGGATGCGCGTGCCGTTCTCTTCCACCTCGACGACGTACACGGTGTCGACGGTGCTCTGAGGGTTCCAGAGCAGCGAGGCTGCGAGTACGTCGATCGCCGCAGGTTCGGTGCGCTGCGACATGCCCACAAGTACGGTCTTCTCGTCCATGTTGAGGATGTCTCCGCCCTCGATATGGAAGGAGCTCTCGGGCTCGAACCACAGGGGAGCGTCTTTAAACATAGGGTGATGGCGGAAGACGACGGCATGGAGCGTGGCCTCGTGGTTGCGATCGTTCCAGTACATGTGGTTGCAGCATACGCCGTTGCCCACGACCACAGACGGGTCGCGGGTAAAGAACAGCGTGTTCATGGGGTTGACCATGAGCCCGTGGGGGTTGAAGCCCATGCCGACCGTCTGCGCGAGCGAAGAAGTCGCCGTGGGTAGGTCGAGCACATCCTCGTAGCGCATGCCGGCGAGCATCATATTTACCAGATTTGTTGCGGATGTAGCCTTCTCAAGACGGGCACGCAGGGCGCCTAGCAGCTCGTTGCCGCTCACGCTGCAGGTTCTGAGGAACGACTCGGTCAGCTCGCGCCGTGCCTGCTCGTCGTGCTCGACGGTTTCGATCACGAGGTCCTTAAGGTATACAACCTCTATGCCGCAGCTCTCGAATGCGGCGACTAAGCTGCTGTGCTCCTCCATCGCCTTGTCGTAATCGAAGCGCGTGCGCGAAGGGCGTAACGTGAAGACGCTGTTGAACTCGTCGGACGTAAAGTTTGTGGTCTCAATGCCAGGGGAGTGGACCAGGACCTTTTTGAGCGTCCCCGTTTCGTTGGCGACGTGTAGTGCGTTTTGCATACCTATCTCCGTATCTCGTGCATCTGTATATAGGCTCTGCAGCGCAATGCCGCGCCGTGATGTTACCTAGTTCTGGTTAATTGACATTATATATCAATCGTCAATTTACGTATTGACATTTAATGTCAATCGGCATGACGTTTGCAGCTGTAAACGGTGCCATCGGGCGCAGCGCGTGCGGCGCGTGCGACGCGAGGTCCAACAATGGACTCACATCAAACAGGCGCTGCGGCGCCATGGAAGAAGCAATAAGGAGGAGACATGGCTGAAGAAAAGAAGAAGTTCCAAGTGCCTCATGTCTACACCATCATCTTCGCGTTAATGGTGGTGTTCGCGGCCCTCACGTGGCTCGTCCCCTCGGGTGCCTTCGAGCGCACCGAGGTCGCCGGCCGTGAGGTCACCGTAGCCGGTACCTATCAGGAGGTCGATAAGGTCTCCGTCGATGAGGACGGTGCGACCGTCGATCTTCGTCAGGGTGTCTTCGACGTTCTGCAGGCCCCCGCGGTCGGTATCCAGCAGGCCGTCGAGGTCGTCGCGTTCATCCTCATCGTCGGCGGTTCCTTCCAGGTAATCACCGCGACAGGCGCCATCACTAACGGTATGAGCCGCGTGGTCAGGCGTTTCGAGAAGCGCGACATCCTGATCATCCCCATCTGCATGGCACTGTTCGCGCTCGGTGGCACCACCTTCGGCATGGCCGAGGAGACCCTGCCGTTCTTCGCCATCTTCCTTCCCATCATGATGTCCATGGGATTCGACTCGATGACCGCCTTCATGGTCGTCTTCGTCGGTGCCCGTATCGGATACATCGCCTCGACCATCAACCCCTTCAGCGTCCTTATCGCCCAGGGCGTCATCGGTATCCAGGGTAACCCCCAGCTGTGGCTGCGCATGATCGCCTTCGTGGTCCTCACCATCGTGGGCATCGCCTGGGTCACTATGTATGCCCGCCACGTCAAGAAGAACCCCGAGTCCTCCATCACCTATAAGGACGACTTCGCCAAGCGCGAGGAGTTCTCCGTCAACGATAAAGCGCTGGAGGTCGAGTTCACCGGTCGCCAGAAGGCCATCCTGGCTATCTTCGTCGCCGGTATGTGCGCCATCATCTGGGGTCTCGTCACCCAGGGTTGGTACATGAACGAGATCGCCGGCATCTTCCTGGCCATGGGCCTGCTCTCCGGCATCATCGGCGGCATGAACGAGGCCACCATCGCCCGTGAGTTCGTCGCCGGTATCAAGGACTTCGCGTTCTCCGCTATCGTCGTCGGCCTCGCCCGCGGCATCCTCGTCATCGCCAACAACGGCATGATCATCGACACGATCCTCAACGCCATGGCCACGGGTCTGGCAGGTATCCCCTCCGTACTGTTCACCACTATCCTGTACGCGGTGGACAACGTGCTGGCCATCCTCGTTCCCAGCTCCTCGGGCATCGCAGCCCTCACCATGCCCATCTTCGGTCCCCTGACCGAGCTCATGGGCCTCAATCCCGAGGGCGCCGTTACCGCGCTCTCCATGGGTGGGACCACTATGTCCCTCATCTGCCCTACGAGCGCCATCCTCGTCGCCGGTCTGGGCGTCTGCAAGATCTCCCTTGGCCAGTGGTGGAAGACGGCATGGAAGTTCTTCCTCGTCGTCACTGTTATCAACCTCGTGTTCGTATCCGTTTCCAGCATGCTCCCCGTCGTGGGGTAGCGTGTAACCTTCAGAAAGGTTAGTCAACATGTCAACAATCAAGGGACTTAACGTCCACAGCGAGATCGGCCAGCTGAAGCGCGTCATGGTCCACCGTCCGGGCAAGGACCTGGTTAACCTGCGCCCCGAGGACTTCGAGAAGGTCTGGATCCACGACGCTTTCGATCTCGACTGGGCTCACAAGGAACATGACGCCTTCACCGACCTCCTGCGCGGCGCCGGTGCCGAGGTTCTCTACATGGAGAAGATGCTTGCCGAAACCATGGACCTCGTGCCCAACGCACGTGGCGAGTTCTTCGAGAAGTTCATCTCCGAGGCGAATATCGCCAACCCCACGCTCGAGGCTGTCGTACGCGAGAAGCTCTCGTCCATCAAGGACAACTACGAGTTCGTGCTCGCCTGCATGGGTGGTCTGTACTATCGCGACCTGGACATCCCGGCCACTTCGGCCTCCCTGTCCATTCTGGATTCCGAAGACGCCAAGCCCGAGGACCTCGTGGTCTACCCGCTGCCCAGCTCCTACTTCTCCCGCGATCCTCTGGCGGTCGTAGGCCACGGCGTATGCCTCAACAAGATGTACTGGCCCCAACGCAACCGCGAGACCATCTTCTACGGCACCATCCTCGCCAACCACCCCGACTACGCCGGCACCCCCGTGTGGTACAACCACGATTCCAAGTACCACATTGAGGGCGGCGACATCCTGAACATCAACGGCAAGACGCTCGCCATCGGCATCTCGCAGCGCACCTCTCCCGAGGCTATCGACGAGCTCGCCCAGAACATGTTCTGGGGTGAGGTACCTTCCGAGATCGAGGCAATCTACGCGATTAAGATCCCTTACGGCTACGCCTTCATGCACCTCGACACCGTCTTCACCCAGGTCGACTACGACAAGTTCACCGTCTATCCCGGTATCTTTGACTGCCTCAAGGTCTACCGCCTTACCCGTGGCGCCAAGCCCGGCGAGGTCGCCATCGAGGAGATCGACGATACCCTCGAGCACATCCTCGAGGCAGCCACCGGCGTCGACAAGGTCACCTTGCTCGAGTGCGGCGGTGGAGATCCCATCGAGGCCTCCCGCGAGCAGTGGAACGACGGTTCCAACACCTTGGCTGTGGCTCCCGGCAAGGTTCTCGTGTACGAACGCAACAAGGTTACCAACGACATTCTCTACAAGGCTGGTGTCGAGTTGCTCGTCGCTCCCTCCGAGGAGCTCTCCCGCGGCCGTGGCGGCCCCCGCTGCATGACCATGCCCTTCGAGCGCGCCGATATCTAGTCCTCCCCCTCGCTCGGCGCCCGTTTCCAATCCTGTGGGCGCCGACTACCTCGCAACCTTCGTTAGAAAGGACCCATCATGGGTGTAAGCCTCTCCGGTCGCCACTTCCTCAAGCTCCTCGATTACACCACCGAGGAGATCGAGTACCTGCTCACTCTCGCAGCCGACTTCAAGAACGCCAAGCGTATGGGTATGCCCCACCGCTACCTCGAGGGCAAGACTATCGTCCTGCTGTTCGAGAAGACCTCCACGCGCACCCGCTGCGCCTTCGAGGTCGGCGCCATGGACCTCGGCATGGGCGTCACCTACCTGGAGCCCGGCTCCTCCCAGATGGGCAAGAAAGAGTCCATCGAGGACACCGCCCGCGTCCTCGGCCGCATGTACGACGGCATCGAGTACCGCGGCTTCGAGCAGGAGAAGGTCGAGTGCCTCGCCGAGAACGCCGGTGTGCCCGTGTGGAACGGCCTGACCACCGAGTTCCATCCCACGCAGGCGCTGGCCGACATCCTCACCATGCGCGAGGAGTTCGGTGACACCAAGGGCCTCAAGCTCACGTTCTTCGGCAAGCACGCCGGCAACGTGGCCGACTCCCTTATGATCATCTGCGCCAAGCTCGGCATCAACTACTGCTCCTGCGGTCCTATCGCCACCGGTGAGGGCGCAACCTCCTACGATCCCGAGTTCCTGGCCGAGTGCGAGCGCATCGCCGCCGAGAACGGCTGCACCATCACCGTCACCGACGACGTCGAGGAGGGCGCTCGCGACGCCGACGTCATCTACACCGACGTCTGGGTCGGCATGGGCCAGCCCGCAGAGCTTTGGAAGAGCCGCATCGCCCTCATGAGCCCCTACCGCGTGACCTCCGAGGTCATGGCCATGGCCAAGCCCACCGCCATCTTCATGCACTGCCTGCCCTCGTTCCACGACACCAACACCACGGTCGGCAAGGAGATTGCCGAGCAGTTCGGCGTCACCGAGATGGAAGTCTCCGATGAGGTCTTCGAGTCCAAGCAGTCCCGTGTGTTCCCCGAGGCCGAGAACCGCATGCACACCATCAAGGCCGTCATGTACGCGACCCTCAAGTAAGTTGAGTAGCAAAACATTGTAAAAAAGAACTGTAAATATCGCTGCGCTGAGCGATGTTTCAAGACGCGTCGACCTCGATGGTCGGCGCGTCTTTTTGTGCTTGGGTGATCATGCGGGCTGCGGGAGCCGTCCTGCGGCCGCGGTATATGCTCCGCGCGTCGTACCTCATCCTGTCCATACCACCGCGTCGTGAAGCGTTATTTCTACCATTTCTACCCCGTCCCCAAATGGCTGGCGGTGTGTCCGCGCGGCTCGGTATACTGGTACGGCTCAAACTATGGCGCTGCCCGCAGGCGCGCCGTCCGTCAGATGAGGAGTCGCCCATGACCCAGCCCTTGCCCTGGGAAAAGAACGCCGCGGTACCCGTGCCGCCCGCGCCGGAACCCGTGCCGCTCGATGCATACACCGCCCCTGCTGCGCCGGAGCCCGAGCTCGTCCCGCTCGACATCTACGACGCTCCCGCGCCGGCACCCAAACCCGCCAAGCCGCTCGTCGACATCGACAGCCTTAATCCCGCCCAGCGCGAGGCGGTCCTGTCCACCGAGGGCCCGTTGCTGGTGCTCGCCGGCGCCGGCTCGGGCAAGACCCGCGTCCTGACCTTCCGCATCGCGCATATGCTTGGCGATCTGGGCGTTAAGCCCTGGCAGGTCCTGGCCATCACGTTTACCAACAAGGCCGCGGCCGAGATGCGCGAGCGTCTGGCGGCGCTCATTCCCAGTGGCACCCGCGGCATGTGGGTGTGCACCTTCCACGCCATGTGCGTGCGCATGCTGCGCGAGGATGCCGATCTGCTGGGCTACACCGGTCAGTTCACGATCTACGATGATGACGACTCAAAGCGCATGGTGCGCGACATTATGCAGGCGCTCGGCATCGAGCAAAAGCAGTTCCCCATCAACATGATCCGCAGCAAGATCAGCTCGGCTAAAAACGCCATGATTGGGCCCGAGGACATGCTCAAATCCGCCGACAGCCCTAATGACAAAAAGGCTGCGCAGGTCTACCTGGAGCTGGAGCGCCGCCTGCGCGCTGCCAACGCGATGGACTTCGACGACCTGCTCGTGCGCGCGCTCGAGTTGCTTCGCACCCGCCCCGAGGTGCTCGAAAAGTACCAAGAGCGCTTCCGTTACATTAGCGTCGACGAGTATCAGGACACCAACCACGTTCAGTACGAGATCGCCAACCTGCTGGCCGCCAAGTACCAAAACCTCATGGTCGTGGGCGACGATGACCAGTCCATTTACAGCTGGCGTGGCGCCGACATCACCAATATCCTGGACTTTGAGAAGGATTTTAAAAACTGCAAGACGGTCAAGCTCGAGCAGAACTACCGCTCCACGGGCCATATCCTGAGCGCCGCCAACGCCGTGGTGCGTCACAACTCACAGCGCAAGGACAAGCGCCTGTTTACGGCCGAGGGCGATGGCGAGAAGATCCAGGCCTTCCAGGCAAGTGATGAGCGCGACGAGGGCCGCTGGATTGCCGGCGAGATCGAAAAGCTGCACTCCAAGGGCACGAGTTACGACGACATCGCCGTGTTCTACCGCACCAATGCCCAGTCGCGCATTCTCGAAGATATGTTCCTGCGCGCGGGCGTGCCCTACAAGATCGTGGGCGGCACGCGATTCTTCGACCGTGCCGAGATCCGCGACGTCATGGCCTACCTCAAGATGATCGTGAACCCGGCAGACGAGATGAGCGTCAAGCGCGTCATCAACACGCCGCGCCGCGGCATCGGCTCCACCTCGATCCAAAAGATCGAGCAGCTGGCGCGCGACAACCGCTGCTCGTTCTTCCAGGCCTGCGAGATCGCAACAGCCGAGACGGGCATGTTTAGTGCCAAGGTGCGCAACGGCCTGTCGAGTTTTGTGGCGCTGGTGCGCGAGGGCCGTCGCATGGACGGCGAGCTCAAGGATGTCGTCGAGATGATTGTCGACAAGACGGGCCTGCTGCAGGCGTTTCGCGCCGAGGGCACCATGGAGTCCGAGAGCCGCGCCGAGAACATCCAGGAATTCCTGGGCGTCGCCGCCGAATTTGAGGAGACGCACGAGGATATCGAGGGCACGCTCGAGAGTCTAGAAGAGCTGCGCGCAGCCGGTGTTGCCGACGTGCCTGCCGGCGCCGAGTCCGAGCCCGTCGTGGTGAGTGCGCCCACGCCCGAGCCGGGGCCGTCTGCACCGGCATCCTCGTTTGAGGCACTCGTCGGCGCTCGTGACGCCGCGGGTTCCAATCCGCTCGATAGCCTAGCCGCCCCGGCGCTCTCGCCGCAGGATGCCTTGGCCGCCGCCATCGCGGGCAACGCGTATGCCGTGCCAACAGAGCTTCCGGCGGGCGCCGTGCATGCCGACGAGATCGAGCGCACCTACGGTCCGCTCACCTGTAAGGCGCTGCCGGCACTCATGGAGTGGCTGGCCCTGCGCTCCGACTTGGATTCCCTGGCCGGCGAGACGCATGCCATTACCATGATGACCATCCACTCCGCCAAGGGCCTGGAGTTCCCGGCGGTGTTCGTGGCCGGCATGGAGGAGGGCATCTTCCCGCACGTGCACGACTTTGGCGGCAGCGATGATCCGGGCAAGCTCGAGGAGGAGCGTCGCCTGGCCTACGTTGCCATCACGCGTGCCCGTAAGCGCCTGTTCCTGACCTATGCGGCCACGCGTCGCACCTACGGCTCGACCTCTGCCAACCCGCGCTCGCGCTTCCTCAACGAGATTCCGTTTGAGGATATCGAGTTTAGCGGTATCGGTTCTGCCGGTTTTGAGGGCACGGGATGGGAGAAGCGCGGCGACCGTCACGGCACTTTTGGCTCGGGCATGGGCTCGGATATGTATGGCGGCAAGGTGTTCGGTTCGCATACGCGCTCGACCGGCGGTTCCGGTTCGCGCAGCGGATCGAGCTTCGACGATTTCTTTGGTGGCAGCACCTATGGCACCGAGCGCCATCGCGGGGTTTCGCCCGACGCCGGCCGTGTTGCCTCGACCTTTGGGTCGGGCGCGCCGCGAGCTAAAAAGCCGTCGTCCAAGGTGTCGCCGACGGTGGAGCGCAAGGTCGACCGCGCCAGCGCGTCGCAGGACTTTGCCGCGGGCGATACCGTGAGCCACAAGACCTTTGGCACGGGTACCGTGATCTCGGTCGCCGGAGACATGATCGAGGTCCAGTTCGAAAAAACCGGCCAGACCAAAAAGCTCATGAAGGGCTTTGCGCCTATAGTGAAACTGACCTAGGCGGCTTTCCCAGGCACGGCACCTCGGCCTTCAATCGTCGGGCATGACCTCAAGGTCTATGCCCTCCTCTTTCAGGCCGATCCGCCGCACCTGGAAAACCCGTACATCCGGCTAGGCGGGCGCGCCGGGGGCTTTGGTCGCCTGCTCGGGCAGTCCTGCGCAAGACGGAGGCCACATTAAGTGGCCTCCTTTGCGTGCGGAACTCGCGATCGATGTTGCCCTATACGCCCGCCCAGGTCCTTAGATAACGTTGCTTGCGAGCGTCGCTCTGCTCGGTCGCTTTTTGGTCTGGAGAGCCGGGTGGGCTGATATATAGAAACGATTAGGGGCTCTCCCGTACATGGACGGGAGAGCCCCTTGTTGCGTTTGGGTTGTTGGTGCGATCTACAGGTGCGAGACGATCAGTTCCATCTTGCCTTCGAGGTCAATGTCGCTGACGGTGCTCGGAGCTAGCAGGTGGCTTCCCTTGTGGACGGGGTCGCCGCAGACGGTGCCTTCGCCGTCGATGACCGACAGACACATGAAGGGCCAGCGCTGGTCGAGGGTCTTGCTGCCGTCGACACGCACGCGATCGACGGTGTAGCAGGAGTTAGACTCGAGCTCGGTCACGCCATCGACCTCGGGCGCGGTCACCGTGCCGTCGGTCGGTGCCTGCGCGTTAAAGTTGATGCAATCGAGGCTCTGCTCAATGTGCAGCGGGCGCAGCTTGCCGTCGGTGCCGGGGCGGTCGTAGTCGTACAGGCGATATGTCACGTCGCTCGACTGCTGCGTCTCCAGAATCAGCGTGCCGGTCTTGATGGCGTGAACGGTGCCGGAGTCGATCTGGAAAAAGTCGCCCTTGTGGATTGGCAATACGTTGAGCATGTCGTCCCAGCGGCCATCCTCGATCATCTGTGCGGCCTCGGCGCGGTCATGCGCGCGCTGGCCGACGATGATCGTGGCACCGGGCTCGCAATCCAGCACGTACCAGCACTCGGTCTTGCCCAGGCTGCCGTTCTCGTGCTCGGCGGCGTACTCGTCGTTGGGGTGGATCTGAATCGACAGATCGTCCTTGGCGTCCAGAATCTTAATGAGCAGCGGGAACTCCTTGCCCTCGCAGTTGCCAAAGAGCTCGCGATGCTCGGCCCACAGCCACGACAGCGTGTGACCGGCGTAGGGACCCTCGGCAATCTGACAGTCGCCGTTGGGGTGTGCCGAGATGGCCCAGCACTCGCCGATGGGACCCTCGGGAATGTCATAGCCAAAGACGGTCTCCAGCTGGCGGCCACCCCAAATCTTCTCGTGGAAGATCGGCGTGAGTTTAATCAAATCGGACATGTGCATACTCCCATCAGGTTGCGCAGACGCCTCGCGAAATAAGCCAAAGCAAGCGCCCGCCGGATTACAAACTTAAGCCAACGTTACGTTGTGCAGCTCAAAGCGGTCGCCAACGTTGCGCGAGATTGAGTACTCAAACGCGGCACCGCTGTCCAAAAAGCCAATCTGGTTGAGCTCGAGCAGGGGAGAGCCGGGCTTGGTGTTCAAGCGCTCAGCCTCTTCCTCGGTTGCCGCCGCGGCGCGGATGGTGCGGTGGAAGCTCGAGATCTTAAGCCCGCACTGCTCGCGGATATAGCTGTAGACCGACGCGTACAGGTCCTTTTTCTTCAGACCCGGGATCAGCTCGAGCGGCATATAGGTGTACTCGATAACGATGGGCAGGCCATCGACCTCGCGCACGCGCACGATGTGATAGGCAAAGTCGTCCTCGGCAATTCCCAGCTGAGTAGCGACGTCCGCTGGTGGATTGACAATCGAGAAATCGTAGACCACCGAGGTTACCTTCTCCCCGCGGTGCTCATACGAAAAACCCTGGGCGCGGTCATTCTTGCCCTGGAAAAATGCCTGGTCGGGAAGACCCGCCGTGTCCTTAACGTAGGTGCCCGACCCGCGCCGGCTGGTGACAAGGCCCTCCTCGGTGATCTGCTCGATAGCTCGCTTGACGGTGATTTTGGAAACGCTATAGAGCTCGCAGAACTCAACGACGGTGGGTAGCTTGTCGCCCGGTTTAAGAGCGCCGTCCTCGATGCTTCGACGGATATCTGCAGCTATTGCCTCGTATTTGGGAATCATGGAACCTCCTTTCCGGCTTGATTGAGTACAGAAGAAAGTATAGTCAACACCTAAGCATCCCTATTGCGTTTTTGAAAAGTTCGAGAAAGGTTTAATTAAAAAACGCTTCTCTTTAACAACTAGAGCGCTTCAAATTAATATGCACTCTAATAATGTGGTATTGAGCAAATTGATTGGCTCGAGGACGGGGCTGGGCTGTTTTGCCGCCCAGCGAACCGAATCTCATGCTTTGAGTTTCCCCAGATAAAACCTGCCAAAACAAACCTGCCCCTTTTTGGCAGGTTTTTGCCTTGGGAGCGGTACCATACAGGCAATGTTTAAACGAGAAAGGTGGGCTCCCATGGAACCTAAGCAGTACTACATCGGCATCGACGTCGGCGGCACTTCGGTTAAGGAGGGCCTGTTCGACGAAGACGGTAACCTGCTGGCCAAGGCCAGCGTGCCTACGCCTCCTATCGTTGACGCTGCGGGCTTTGCCGCGGTGACCGAGGCTATCGACCAGGTGGTCGCCAAGGCTCAGATTCCGCGTGCCTTTGTGGCGGGCATTGGTCTGGCCGTTCCGTGCCCCATCCCGGCATCGGGCGATGCCAAGGTCAAGGCCAACATTGCCATTAACCTGCCCGAGCTGAGAGTCGCCATTCAGGAGCACTGCCCCGATGCGGTCGTTAAGTACGAGAACGATGCCAACGCCGCTGCCATGGGCGAGGCCTGGCTCGGCTCTGCCAGGGGAGTGCAGAACGTGGTGATGGTCACCATCGGTACCGGCGTGGGCGGCGGCGTTATCGTTAACGGCGACGTGGTGTCGGGCGTTGTGGGCGCCGGCGGCGAGATTGGCCACATGTGCCTGAACCCCGAAGAGGAGCGCACCTGCGGCTGCGGCGGACATGGCCACCTGGAGCAGTATTCCAGCGCCACCGGCGTGGTGAGCAACTACCTTGCCGAGTGCAAGAAGGCAGGCGTCGAGCCCATCGAGCTCACCGGTCCCTCCGATTCCAAGGACGTGTTCCAGGCCTGCCGCGAGGGCGACAAGCTCGCGCTGGCCGCGGCCGATACCATGGCCGACTATCTCGGTCGCGCCCTGGCGCTTATTGCCAACGTGGTCGATCCCGAGATGTTCCTCATCGGCGGCGGCGCATCCGCCTCGGCCGATGTCTACCTCGACAAGGTCCGCGAGCACTTTAAGCAGTACGCGCTTTCTGCCTCGCGCGAGACGCCCATCAAGGTCGCTTCGCTCGGAAACGACGCCGGCATCATCGGTGCCGCCTACGTAGCCCTGCGCGCTGCCGGTAAATAGCTGGTGCAAGGGGGGCAGGTTACTTTGCACCAACATGGTGCAAAAGGGACAGCCTTGGCCTCCATGCCTGCCCCAAAATATGCCGTGGCCCTTCCGTCTGCGAAGGCTCGGCATCGGCGTGCTACCATAGCTACGTCCAAGTACACATATCAAGTGGAGGATATCCATGGCAAACGTTCTTGTCTTTGGTCACCAGAACCCCGATAACGACGCCATCATGAGCGCCGTCGTCCTGTCCCAGCTGCTCAATCAGGTTGAGTATGCCGGCAACACCTACGAGGCCTGCGCCCTTGGTCAGCTTCCGGCCGAGTCCGCCAAGTTGCTCGCCGACGCCGGCATCGCCGAGCCCCGCGTGATCGAGTCCGTCGAGGCCGGTCAGCTCGTCGTTCTCACCGACCACAACGAGTCTGCCCAGTCCGTTGCCGGCCTTAAGGACGCCACGGTCTTTGGTGTTGTCGATCATCACCGCATCGGCGACTTCGAGACCGCCGGCCCGCTGCACTACATCTGCCTGCCCTGGGGCTCCAGCTGCACCATCGTCACCAAGCTCGCCGGCGTGCTCGGCGTTGAGCTTTCCGACGTCCAGGCCAAGCTGCTGCTCTCGGCCATGATGACCGACACGCTCATGCTCAAGAGCCCCACCACCACCGATGTCGACCGCGCCATCGCCGCCAAGCTCGGCGAGCAGGTGGGCGTCGACCCGGTTAAGTTTGGCATGGAGGTCTTCCTCACCCGTCCGTCCGGCTCCTTCACTGCAGCCGAGATGGTCGGCAACGACATCAAGATGTTCGAGCCCGCTGGCAAGAAGCTGCTCATCGGCCAGTACGAGACCGTCGACAAGACCCGTGCACTCGGCATGATCGACGAGATTCGCGAGGCCATGCGCGCCTACGCCGCCGAGAAGGGTGCCGACGGCATTGTCCTGTGCATCACCGACATCATGGAGGAGGGCTCGCAGGTCCTGCTCGAGGGCGAGACCGAGGCTGCTCAGAAGGGCCTGGGCATTGCCGACGAGCACGACGGCGTCTGGATGCCGGGCGTCCTCTCCCGTAAGAAGCAGGTCGCTGCCCCCATCATGGCCGCCTGCTAGGTTTAGTTGACCGAACGCCACGACCGGATCGCGGACGCCCCGCGCTCCGGTCGTTTTTTGTGCACGGCGCCGCGTCGTCTCTCGGACAGGTGTGCCCGTGCCGTTGAGCAAATAATGTTCAACCTGTGGTTCCGCTTTTCGGCCACGCCTGCGTGCTTGTCGTGCAGGGTAGGCTAGATGCAAGCGTAATACGTTAGAGCGCGGCGCCGCCACTTGGGCGGGCCGTGCTTTTTTAAGACGGGAACTTTCCCGTGAAAGGAGCCGCCCATGGCAGCAACTGAGCAGCTGTTCAACGTTCGTGAGCGCAAGCGCTTTGAACGTCACGACATTTGGGAGCGCATCGCCGAGAACGGCACGATTTCCGCCGCGGTCATGGTGATTGCCGCCATCGCCGCCGTCATTTGCGCCAATACCGATGCCTACGAGGCCATCCATCACTTTTTGGAGACCCCGCTGTATGTGGGTCTGGGCAACCTTACGGCTGGTCTCACCGTTGAGCTTTTCGTCAACGACTTCCTCATGGCGATTTTCTTTTTGTTGGTGGGCATTGAGCTTAAGTACGAGATGACGGTCGGCGAGCTCAAAAACCCGCGTCAGGCCATGCTTCCCATGCTGGCAGCCGTGGGCGGCGTCGTCGTTCCCGCCTGCATCTACCTGATCTTTAACCATGCCGGCGCGCACAACGGCTGGGCCATTCCCATGGCAACCGATATTGCCTTTGCGCTGGGCGTGCTGTCGCTTTTGGGCAATCGCGTGCCCAACGGCGTGCGCGTGTTCTTCTCGACGCTCGCCATCGCCGACGACCTCATCTCCATCGCCGCCATCGCCATTTTCTACGGTCAGAGCCCCAATCCGTTTTGGTTGGGCGCCGCCGCGCTTGTGACCTGCGCGCTCGTGTGGCTCAACAAGACGCAGCATTACCGCCTTGCCCCGTATTCGGTACTGGGTCTGCTGTTGTGGTTCTGCATGTTCAAGAGCGGCGTACATGCCACGCTTGCTGGCGTCATCTTGGCCTTTACCATCCCGGCCAAGTGCGGCGTCAAGCTCGATAGCCTCACCGATTGGTTGGGCGAGTGCCTGCCGCTGCTCGATGACCGTTACGATGACGAGGCACACATCCTGGGCCAGCATGACTTTACCGTCTCGACCACCAAGGTCGAGCGCGTCATGCACCGCGTGACCCCGCCGCTCATCCGCATGGAGCGTCTGATCTCCACGCCGGTCAACTTTGTGATCCTGCCGATCTTTGCGTTCGTAAACGCTCAGGTTCGCTTAGTGGGCGTGGACATGAGCACGCTGCTCACCGACCCGGTGACGCTCGGCGTGTACTTTGGCATGCTGCTGGGCAAGCCGATCGGCATCTTTGGTATGACGTTTGCCCTGGTTAAGCTTAAGATCTCCGAGCTGCCGCATAACGTTAACTGGCACATGATTGCCGGTGTGGGCATTCTGGGCGGTATCGGCTTTACCATGTCGATTCTCATCAGCGGCCTTGCCTTCCCGACGGCCCAGTTTGAGGTTCTTGCAGCCAAGGCCGCTATTCTCGCCGGCTCTGTCACCGCGGCCGTGCTTGGCATGATCTACATGAGTGTGATCTGCAAGCACCCCGCGACCAAGGACGAGTAAGAGCGCGAAAACCGGCTCCAGAACCGATTCGGGCGCGTTCAAAATGCGGATTCGGGCGGTGCTTGCCGCCTGCCAGACACGCCAGTGGTCAAAAAACGCCGTTTGTGAGTACTGTCACAAACGGCGTATCATTTTAGGTGCGGAAAATAATGAACAAAGTTATAAGAACTGTACGTTAATGAGTGACCATCGACTTCCAATTTGGCGCTAGCTGACGGTGATTAGGAAGTTTCAAGTCGAGTTTTGCCGATTTCGACCAAGAATCGCTGCTACTAAAAAGGTAACAGTACTCATATTTGCCCTTTTTTGGCCACAAGCCCTAAAACAAGCCTCGCCAAGGTCGGGAAGCGGGCCAAATCGCCGGCCTCGAGGCTTATTCCACCGTTCCGTAGACGGCGCCCCAGCCGTGGGCGGCCAAGGCGGAGTTGAGCTGGTCGCAAAGTGACTGGCGGTCGTAGTAGCCGGGCGGCAAAAGATTCACGATCTCCATGAGGTCGGGCGCCAGGTCCAAGATTTCGGCCTGTACGATCAGATCCAGGCGGTCGATGGCGTGGCGGTCGTAAAACAGTCCGTCGACCAGGCGCTGCAAGTCGCCGAATTCCTCGGCCTGAAACGATCCGTACTCCATAGTGCCTCCTTGGGCGCCCCACGCCGGCATGCGCGGCGATTCGTAATTGATTGCGATGAACTTAATCTATCACGGCTTCATAACGTTGCGACGATGGCGGTCTATACTTAGACGAACTGCAACGTACCGCTTCGCGAAAGGTCGCACCCCATGCAGACGATCTACCAGAAGATGGAAACCACCGAACTCGATGCCGCCATCGAGGCGTTCAAAGCCGAGGTCGCCGAGGTCAAGGCCAAGGGCCTGGCGCTCGACATGGCCCGCGGCAAGCCGTCGCCCTCCCAGGTTGACATCTCTCGATCCATGCTCGATATCCTCAATGCCGATGCCGATCTGCATGACGGCAACGTCGACTGCTCCAACTACGGCTGCTTTGAGGGCATTCCCTCGGCACGCAAGCTGGCGGGGGAGTTCCTGGGTTGTCCTGCCGAGCAGACGCTCGTACTGGGCTCATCGAGCCTGCTGATCGAGCACGATATCGCCGGTATGTTCTGGCGTTGCGGCTCGTGCGGCAGCGACCCTTGGGAGGCTTACGAGGCAGCGCACGACGGCAAGAAGGTCAAGTTCCTGTGCCCCGTTCCCGGCTACGATCGCCACTTTGGCATCACCGCCGACTTGGGCATCGAGAACGTCCCCGTCGCGATGACCGACAACGGCCCCGACATGGACGAGGTTGAGCGCCTGGTTGCCGCCGACGATTCCATCAAGGGCATCTGGTGCGTGCCCAAGTATTCCAACCCCACGGGCATCACCTTTAGCGAGGACACTGTGCGCCGCCTGGTCGAGATGCCCACGGCCGCGCCCGATTTCCGCATCTTTTGGGACAACGCTTACTGCGTGCACGACCTGTACGACGAGACCGACGAGCTCGCAAATATCTTTGACCTCGCTCGCGCGGCGGGCACCGAGGATCGCGTGGTGGCATTCGCCTCGACGTCCAAGATCACCTTCCCGGGCGCCGGCATCGGCTTTATCGGTGCGAGCCCCGCGGTCATCGCCGAGTTCTCCAAGCGCCTGAAGGCCGGTCTTATTAGCGCCGATAAGCTCAACCAGCTGCGTCACGTGCGCTTCCTTCCCACCATCGAGGCGGTCAAGGAGCACATGAAAAAGCATGCCGAGTTCCTGCGCCCGCGCTTTGAGGCCGTTGAGCGTAAACTCACCGAGGGCTTGGGTAACACGGGTTGCGCCACTTGGACTCATCCCCATGGCGGCTACTTTGTGAGTTTTGATGGCCCCGAGGGCTCGGCCCAGAAGGTCGCCGCGCTTTGCGCAGACCTGGGCGTTAAGCTCACGCCGGCCGGTGCCACCTGGCCCTATGGCAAGGATCCGCGCGACACCAACATCCGCATCGCGCCGAGCTATCCCACGGTCGAGGACCTGGAGGCCGCGCTCGATGTGCTGGTGCTGGCCGTTAAGCTTGTCGCTGCCGAGCTTGCGCGTGCCGAGCGCGCCTAACGCGTAGGGCCCCGCAAGTCCGCGCCTAGTACTATCCGCACTTTCGATACGTAAAGGAGCGTATACATGGATTTGGGTATTTCAACCAACCCCACGCCAGAGCTCTACACCATTAAGGTAACCGGCGAGATCGATATCTCTAACGCCGATAGCCTGCGCAATGCCATCGACCTGGCGCTCGAGCAGCCCACCGAGGCCGTTGAGCTCGATTTTGCCCAGGTGAGCTACATCGATTCGACGGGCATTGGCGTGCTCGTGGGCGCCGCGCACCACGCGGTTGACCACGGCAAGCGCTTTAGCTGCACGAATGTGCAGCCCCCGGTGATGCGCGTGGTTCAGCTGTTGGGTGTCGACCAGGAGATTTCGATCACCGCTGCATAATCTTTGCCCCCAAAAGGGCGTGCCGTTTGGCATATGTTTGTGATGCGCTCGGACGTTTTGGCGTCCGGGCGCTATACTTGACCGAATGAATAGACGAGTTCCGGCCGAATGGCGCGGTGCGGGCTCGACTCACATCGAGCCTTGGAGGTATGTGTGTTTGGTATTGGAGAGGGTGAGCTCGCGATCATCGTGGTCTTCGGCTTTTTGCTGTTTGGCCCGGATAAGCTCCCGCAGATGGGCCGCACGATCGGCCGTGCCATCCGTCAGTTCCGCGAGACGCAGGAAAAGATGACGGCCGTTGTTCAGTCCGAGATTATCGATCCGGTGAGCGAGGCCGCGTCGGCCCCGGTCAAGCCCAAGAAGACTGCTGCGACCGACGACGATTCCGATGCGGATGAGGATGCCGCCGAGACGGCAGCGCCCGCCAAGAAGGAGACCTTTGCCGAGCGTCGCGCCCGTCTTGCTGCCGAGAAGGCCGCAAGCGAGGGTGCTGCTGAGGGCGAAGGCGCTGTTGATGAGGCCGAGGGTACAGAGCCTGCTACTGCCGTCGAGCCCGAGCCTGCTGCAGAGCCCGAGCCCGAGCCGGCAGAGCCCACGACGGCTGACCTCTACGCCCGCCGTCCCCGCAAGCGCAAGGCTGTCGTCGACCAGCTCGCTCGCGAGCTCGAGGCCGAGGACGCTGCCGAGACTGCTGCCGCCGATGCCCCGAAGGGAGGCGATGAGTAATGCCTATCGGACCTGCGCGTATGCCGCTCTTCGATCACCTGGGAGAGCTCCGTCGCCGCCTGACCATCGTGGTCGTGTCGGTGTTTGCCGCCGCCATCGTGCTGTACTTTGCCACGCCCGTGGTGCTCGACATCTTGGAAGACCCCATCCGCTCCTTTGTGCCGGACGGTAAGTTCTACATCACCACCACGCTCGGCGGTTTTGGCCTGCGCTTCTCGCTGGCCATCAAGATGGCCGTGGTCATGTGCACGCCCATGATCATCTGGCAGATCCTGGCATTTTTCCTGCCGGCACTGCGCCCCAACGAGCGCAAATGGGTTGTGCCCACGGTGCTCGCCTCGACGGTGCTGTTCTTCCTGGGTGCCATCTTCTGCTACTTCATCATTATCCCGGCGGGCTTTGAGTGGCTCATCGGCGAGACCTCGGCCGTCGCTACGGCGCTGCCCGACCTGGAGAACTACGTCAACATGGAGCTGCTCTTTATGATCGGCTTTGGTGTGGCGTTTGAGCTGCCGCTCATCATCTTCTACCTGTCTGTTTTCCACATCGTGTCCTACGCGGCCTTCCGCAGCGCCTGGCGCTACGTGTACGTAGGCCTGCTCGTGGGTTCGGCTGTGATTACGCCCGACGGCTCGCCCGTCACCCTGGGCCTAATGTACGGCGCCCTGCTCTCGCTCTACGAGATTTCGCTCGCCATCGCTCGCGTGGTCATTACCGCGCGCGAGGGCAAGGAGGGCCTGTTCGTGAGCCGTCTGGACCTGTTCTCGGACGACGAGGACGACGAGGAGTAAATCGGTATGCACGAGGTTGGCATTGTCAACGGCATACTCGATACAGTGATTCGCGCGGCGCGTGGGGCGGGGGCCTCGCGCGCCGTTTTGGTAACGCTGCGTATCGGGGATATGACCGAGGTCGTGCGCGAGGCGCTTGACTTTGCGTGGGAGACGTTTCGCGACGAGGACCCGCTCACGCGCGGCTGCGAGCTTGCCGTGGAGGAAGTCCATCCACAAAGCGAGTGTCTGGACTGCGGTGAGGTCTTTGAGCACGATCGTTTTCACTGTCGCTGTCCCCAGTGTGGTGGTGCCAACGTGCGCCTACTGCACGGCCGCGAGCTCGATATCGCGAGTATCGAAATCGAAACCCCCGACGATTAGCCCGCTAGCCATCTGGTGATGGGGTATAAAGGGGCCAAAGTAAGGAGCGCTAAGTATGGCTGAGAAAACGATTGATATCGCGTCGCCGATTCTGTCGCGCAACGAGCGCCTGGCAGATCAGCTGCGTCAGCGATTTAAAGAGACAAACACCTATGTGATCAATGTCTTGTCGAGCCCCGGCTCGGGTAAGACCACCACGATTCTGGGCACCAACGAACGCCTGCGCGACAAGGCCGGCCTGCACTGTGCCGTCATCGAGGGCGATATCGCCTCGGATGTCGACGCCATCACCATGAAGGAAGCCGGCATGCCCGCCATCCAGATCAACACGGGCGGTCTGTGCCACCTCGAGGGCAACATGATCATGGAGGCTGTCGATGCGTTCGACCAGGCCGTCGGTCTGGAGAACATCGACGTCATTTTTATCGAAAACGTGGGCAACTTGGTCTGCCCGGTCGACTTTGACCTGGGTGAGAACCTGTCCATCATGATTCTCTCGGTGCCCGAGGGCGACGACAAGCCCATCAAGTACCCGGGCATTTTCCAGCACGCCGGCGCGCAGCTGCTCAATAAGGTCGACGTGGCCCCAGCTTTCGATTTTGACATGGATAGGTATACTAAGACACTCGATGACCTCAATCCGCAGGCGCCGCGGTTTGCCGTGAGCGCGCGCAAGGGCGAGGGCATGGATGCCTGGTGCGATTGGCTCATCGGGCAGATTGAGCAAGCAAGGGCGTAAGTCGGCCGCCATACGGGCGGGCGTAGCCGCAGAGATACGAGATAGGAGCCTCTTTTGAAGCTCATCATCGCCGAGAAAAACGACGCCGCGCGTCAGATTGCCGAGCGTCTGTCCACGGGTAAGCCCAAAAAGGACAAGGTGTACAACACCGCCATCTACCGTTTTGAGTGGAAGGGCGAGGAGTGCGTGACGATCGGTCTTGCCGGTCACATCCTTGCGCCCGATTTTTGCGACAGCGTGCTGTTCGATAAAAAGCTGGGCTGGTATTCGGTTACTGAGGACGGCGAGATGCTGCCGGCCGACATGCCCGATGGCCTGGCGCGCCCGCCCTACGACACTAAGCGCAAGCCGTTTCTTGCCGACGGTATCTCCATCAAGGGCTGGAAGCTTGAGAGTCTGCCGTATCTCACCTGGGCACCCGTCATTAAGCTGCCGGCCGAGAAGGAGCTCATCCGCTCGCTCAAGAACCTCGCCAAAAAGTCCGACAGCGTCATCATCGCTACGGACTTCGATCGCGAGGGCGAGCTGATCGGTTCGGACGCCCTCAACAAGGTGCGCGAGGTTGCGCCCGACTTGCCGGTCGCCCGCGCCCAGTATTCTTCGTTTACCAAGGCCGAGATCACGCAGGCCTTCGATAATCTCGTCTCGCTCGACCAGAACCTGGCCGACGCCGGCGAGAGCCGTCAGCACATCGACCTCATTTGGGGTGCGGTGCTCACGCGCTACCTGACGCTCGCCAAGTTTGGCGGCTTTGGCAACGTGCGCTCCGCCGGCCGCGTGCAGACGCCGACGCTTGCCCTGGTGGTCGAGCGCGAGCGCGAGCGCATGGCGTTTGTGCCCGAGGACTATTGGCAGATTCGCGGCATGGGTGCCGCTCAGGGTGCTGCCGAGGATGACCGCTTTAAGATTGCGCACAAGACGGCACGTTTTACCGATAAAGATGCTGCCGAGACGGCGTACGGCCACGTCGACGGCGCTACGACGGCAACCGTCGCCGCGGTGACCAAGCGCTCCCGCAAGCAGCAGCCGCCCACGCCGTTTGCGACGACCTCGCTGCAGGCTGCCGCCGCGGCCGAGGGCATCTCGCCTGCGCGTACGATGCGCATCGCCGAGTCCCTCTACATGGCGGGCCTCATCAGCTATCCGCGTGTCGACAACACCGTGTACCCCGCGACGCTCGATCTGGGCGCCGTGGTGAGCGACCTGGCAAAGATCAACCCGGCGCTGGCGCCCGTGTGCAAAAAGGTACTCGCCGGCCCCATGAAGCCCACGCGCGGCAAAGTCGAGACCACCGACCACCCGCCCATCTACCCCACGGGCGAAGGCGATCCGTCCACGCTCGATGGCGGCCAGCGCAAGCTCTACGACCTCATCGCCCGCCGCTTCCTGGCGACGCTCATGGGTCCCGCGACCATCGAGAATACCAAGCTCGAGCTCGACGTGAACGGTGAGCCGTTCGTGGCTTCGGGCGATGTGCTCGTGACCCCGGGTTTCCGCGAGGCGTACCCGTACGGACTCAAGCGCGACGAGCAGATGCCGCCGCTAGAGCAGGGCGACACGGTCGACGTGTTCGACATTAAGCTTGAGGCCAAGCAGACCGAGCCGCCCGCGCGCTACAGCCAGGGCAAGCTCGTGCAGGAGATGGAAAAGCGCGGCCTGGGCACCAAGTCCACGCGCGCGAGCATCATCGAGCGCCTGTATGCCGTGCGCTACCTCAAAAACGATCCCGTTGAGCCGAGCCAGCTGGGCATCGCCATCATCGACGCGCTGACGCAATTTGCCCCGCGCATCACGAGCCCCGATATGACCAGCGAGCTCGACGGCGACATGACTCGCGTCGAGCGCGGCGAGGACACCGAAGAGCATGTCGTGACGCACTCGCGTGCGCTGCTGGCCGGCGTGCTCGACGAGCTGCTCAAGCATACGCAGGAGCTCGGCGACGCCATCAGCGACGCCGTCACGGCCGATGCGCGCGTGGGCGCCTGCCCCAAGTGCGGCAAGGACCTGGTTATGAAGACGAGCGCCAAGACCCGCGGCAGCTTCATTGGCTGCATGGGCTGGCCCGACTGCGACGTGACCTATCCGGTGCCGAGCGGCGTCAAGGTGAGCCCGCTCGAGGGCGAGGCCGCCGTGTGCCCCGAGTGCGGTGCGCCGCGCATCAAGTGTCAGCCGTTCCGCCAGAAGGCTTTCGAGATCTGCGTGAACCCGAGGTGCCCCACCAACTACGAGCCTGACCTTAAGGTGGGCGAGTGCAAGGTGTGCGCCGAGGCCGGACGCCATGGCGACCTGATCGCGCACAAGAGCGAGAAGAGCGGCAAGCGCTTTATCCGCTGCACCAACTACGATGACTGTGGCGTGAGCTATCCTCTACCGGCGCGCGGTAAGCTCGAGGCGACGGGTGAGACCTGCCCCGAGTGCGGCGCTCCCATCGTGGTGGTCAACACGGCGCGCGGCCCGTGGCGCATCTGCGTGAACATGGACTGCCCGACCAAGGAGAAGAAGCCCGCCCGCGGCCGCAAGACCGCGACTAAGGCGAGCTCGGCAAAGAAGACTGCCGCGAAGAAGACGACCGCCAAGAAGGCCACTGCCGCCAAGAAGACGACGGCGAAGAAGTCGACTACCAAGAAGACCGCTGCCGACAAGTAGCCGAGCACATATCCGGGCACATATAGACACGGCGGGGCCGGGCGCGCAAATGCAAATGCGCGTCCGGCCCCACTTCTAAGTTGCGGTGAAATAGGGACTGTTTTTGCTGGTAAAAGGCCTAATTAATCCCTATTTCACCGCAAGTTTTGATCAGTTGTTGGGATTACTTCACCTCGACAGGCTTGGCGCCGGGATAGCGCTCCTCAAAGTCTAGACGGTACTTATTGTCATTGGTGCCCGCCACGTTGTCGCGCGACAGCGGCGCCACGATCTCATTCTTGTGGTCCGCAGGCTTGGCGTATTTCAGGCTGATCTCCCAGGCATCACAGATTGCGTCAATGCGGTGATCCAGGTCGTCGTACAGGGCGATGATGTCCTTCCAGGAGCTGTAGTTCTTGGAGCTCGTCGGGACCTCCAGGTCCTCGACGATGTCGTAATACTGCTCGATGGTGTCCTCCGTGCGCTCGGCGACGTCGGCGAGATTTTGACGGGTGGTTCGATCCTCTTCCAGATAGTTGCTGTTGAAGTTCTGCGCGCAGCCACGGACCTGGCTGTCGAGATCTTCGAGCAGATCGTAGTATTCGCTCAGTCGGCGGTAGAGGTTCTGCTCAGAGAGCGTTGCTTCGCCGCCATCCTCGTCGTCATCGTCATCATCGTCGTACAGGCTGTTGGGATCGCCGAGAGGCTTTAGGTCATCGTCGTCGACGTCATGGTGCAGCTTAGCTACCTCGGCAGTCGTCTGCGTGGCGGCGTTGTCGAACGGCTTGATCACAAAGAAGACGACCAGGGCGATGATAATCGCCACCAGCACAACGATAACGGCGATAAGCGGCCCGGTGCCGCTCTTTTTGGGAGCGGGGGTCTGTGGCGAAGCGGGTGCGTATGCGGGTGCTGGCTGCTGCTGAGGCGAACCGCCAGCGACAGGGATGCGCTGTGTCGTTTCGACCGAAACGGGGCTTGCGGCGGGATCAGGGCGATAGGCGAGAGGATCGTCCGCCTTGGTTTGAGGCGTATCAAGGGAGCCGGTCTGCTCAAACGCGGGCTGATCGTTGCTCGCGGCCGATTGCTCAACGGGTGCACCGCACGAGGTGCAGAACTTGGCGTCGTCTGCAAGAAGCTTGCCGCACAAGGCACAATACCGAGACATTGCCACTCCTTTCGCCACATTTCAATGCAATACGTCGATTATACCCAGCGTCCAAAACTCCCCATCATAAGTTGCGGTGAAATGGGGAGTGTTTGGCGGCCTCAGGGCTATAACCAGTCCCTATTTCACCGCAACTTAGTAGTCGCAGGCGAGTAGGTGGGATTTGGGGCGCGCTGAGCACTGGAGTATCATGACTTGGTTGCTATAACTCGCATTTACGCGCCTTGTAGGAAGGGGCTGCGCCCATGGCTTTTGAGCCCGCTCAACATAGCTTCATTACGCTCGAGGGCGTCGACGGCGCCGGCAAGTCCACGCAGGTGCGCCTGCTGGCTCGTGCGCTCGACCTCGCCGGCTACCAAGTCGTGACCCTGCGCGAGCCGGGCGGCACCGCCATCAGCGAGAAGATTCGCGCTCTGCTGCTCGACCCCGCCAACACGGCGATGGGCGATACCTGCGAGCTGCTGCTCTACGAGGCCGCGCGCGCCCAGCTGGTGCACGAGGTCATCGCGCCCGCCCTCGCGGCCGGCAAGGTGGTCCTGTGCGACCGTTTCTACGACTCCACGACTTGCTATCAGGCGTTTGCCGATGGCCTCGACCGCCAGATGGTACGCGATGCCAACAACCTCGCGGTTGCAGGCACGCATCCGGCGCTCACGCTCGTCTATCACATCACACCCGAGCAGGCGGCGCTGCGCATGGCCGCCCGCGGCGCGGCAGATCGTATGGAAGCCAAGGGCATGGCCTTCCAAGAACGTGTTTACCAGGGCTTTTGTGCCATCGCTGCCGAGGAACCGAACCGCGTAAAGCTTATCGATGCTACCGCACCGATCGCAGATGTCTTCGCACGGACGGTCGAGCAGGTTCGCGCATACGGTCTCGACATCCCGCAGGATGCCGTTGCCGCCGCGCTTGCTCAGGAGGCTGAGTAACATGGCCCCCGCTCAGGCAAGCCTGCTGGCAAAGCTCGACACCCAAGAGCGCGTACGCGACTTTTTGACCAACGCCGTCGCCAGCGGCCGCGCATCGCACGCCTACCTGTTCTTGGGCGCCCCCGGTGCCGGCAAGCTCGATGCCGCGTGGGCGCTCGCCCAGGCATTCCTGTGCGAGCAGGACGGCTGCGGGTCGTGCGACAGCTGCGTGCGTGTCGCCCGTCATACGCACCCCGACGTGCACTACTACACGCCCGAGAGCGCTACGGGCTACCTCATTGCCCAGACCCGCGAGCTGCTCGACGACGTGCCCCTCGCACCCATCCGCGCCAAGGCTAAGGTCTACATCATCGACCGCGCCGAGCAGCTGCGCGCCAACACCGCCAATGCGCTGCTCAAAACGCTCGAGGAACCGCCCGAGGGCGTCATGTTCATCCTGTTGGGCACCTCGGCCGACGTAATGCTGCCCACCATCGTGAGCCGTTGCCAGTGCGTGCCGTTTCGGCTGGTATCGCCCACCGTTGCGGCACAGGCCGTGAGCCGCGCGACCGGTCAGGACCTTGCACGTTGCCGCATGGCCGTCGCCGTGGCGGGAAGCCCCACGCGCGGCATCGAGTTCCTTAAGAGCGCCGAGCGCCAGGATGCCCGCCGCCAGATGGTCCGTGCCATCGACTCGCTCATCGCCGCCGACGAGGCCGATGTGCTCAGCCGCGCCAAGTCGCTCATCGTCGCCGTCAAGGCGCCGCTTGCCGAGGTCAAGTCCACGCAGGAAAAGGTGCTCGAGCAAAATGCCGACTACCTGTCGCGTGGAGCATTGAAGCAGCTTGAGGACCGCAACAAGCGCGAACTCAACGCGCGTGAGCGTTCGGGTATCATGGAAGCGCTGGCGAGCGCGCGGACGCTCATGCGCGACGTGCTGCTGACGCTTCAGGACGAGGCGGCCGACGTGGTGAACGAGGACGTGCGCGACACGATCGGGCGGCTTGCCGCCGCGACCAATGTTGCGGGTGCCACGCGGGCGCTCGAGGCAGTCGCGACCGCGGAGCGCAACATCGCCAGAAACGTTACTCCCCAGCTGGCCATCGAGGTCATGCTGTTCGATATCAGGAAGGCACTGAAATGCCGTTAGTCGTACCCGTTAAGTTTACCTACGCCTCACGCGACCTGTGGTTCGATCCGCAGGATCTGGATATCCTCGAGGCCGATTATGCCATTTGCTCCACCGAGCGCGGAACCGAGATCGGCCTGGTCACGGCCGATCCCTTCGAGGTGCCGCAAGATGAGATCGGTCAGCCGCTCAAGCCCGTGCTGCGTGTGGCGAGCGACATCGACCTGCAGCTTGCCGACGACCTGGCCATCCAGGGCGACGAGGCCATGGTCGACTTCCGCCGCCTGGTCAAGGAGCTCGACCTCGAGATGAAGCCGGTCGGCGTCGAGTACCTGTTTGGCGGCGAGAAGGCCGTGTTCTACTTTGCGGCCGAGGAGCGCGTCGATTTTCGTCAGCTCGTCAAGGACCTGTCCTCGACGCTGCACATTCGCGTCGACATGCGCCAGATCGGCGTGCGCGACGAGACCCGCCTGGTGGGCGGCTATGCCCAGTGCGGCCAGGAGCTCTGTTGCACGCGCTTTGGCGGACAGTTTGAGCCCGTCTCGATTCGCATGGCAAAAGAGCAGGACCTACCGCTCAACTCGTCCAAGATCAGCGGCGTTTGCGGCCGCCTGATGTGCTGCCTGCGCTATGAGTTCGAAGCGTACAAGGACTTTAAGAGCCGTGCGCCCAAAAAGAAGACGCTCATCGATACGCCGCTCGGCAAGGCGCGTATTCAGGAATATGACACGCCGCGTGAGCAGCTGGTGCTGCGCCTGGAGAACGGCAAGGTCTTTAAGGTCAACCTGGCCGATATGACCTGCTCGGAGGGCTGCAAAAAGAAGGCCGCCGAGCAACTGCCGCCCCGACTGCGTGACGCGCGACGTGCTCGAGCGCATCGAGTCGCCCGAGATGCGCCTGGCGCTCATGGAGCTCGACCGCGAGAACGGCGTCGACGTGGGCGATGGCCTGTCGAGCGCCGACCGTCTGGCCGGTACGTCGATGCCCAAGCGCCGTCGTCGCGATGCTGAATCCGATGCTCGCGCCGGTCAGGGGCAGGG
>ENA-ORSR01000629-ORSR01000629.1-human-gut-metagenome-genome-assembly--contig:-NODE-629-length-29481-cov-8.482329_pt1 | contig 29481 bp, 37 predicted proteins | sample MGYA00241901_ERZ509166 | MGnify/ENA primary metagenome ERZ509166 (study PRJEB26280, sample SAMEA2338860) | human gut metagenome | biome: human gut; feature: human-associated habitat; material: faeces... | reverse complement strand
CGATCTCGTGGGGGATGGTGGTGCCCTTCAGGGCAACCTTGTGCATGTTCTTCTTTGCAGCAGCCTCGCCCTTGCGGATTGCCTCAGGCACTTCGCCAGACTTGCCGATGCCATAACCGATGGTGCCCTTGCCGTCGCCCACGACAACCAGAGCGGCAAACTTCATGATGCGGCCGCCCTTGACAGTCTTGGAAACGCGGTTGATGGAGACAACCTTGGTGATCATGCCGTCGTCTTCACGGTTTCTCATAGCCATAATGTGTTTCCTCCTCTCATTACAGCTTCAGGCCGCCCTCACGGGCGCCATCAGCCAGGGCCTTAACACGGCCATGATAAACGTAGCCACCACGGTCGAACACGACCTCGGTGATGCCCTTTTCCAGAGCCTTTGCTGCGACCTTCTTGCCGATCTCAGCTGCGGCCTCGATGTTGCCGCCGAAACCATTGAAGTCCTTGTCCATAGTGGATGCAGACACCAGGGTCACGCCCTGCTCATCATCGATGATCTGAGCGTAAATGTGCTTGGCGGAGCGGAAAACATCCAGACGGGGACGTGCTGCGGTGCCGCTGATCTTGTTGCGAACGCGGCGATGACGACGAAGACGAGCTTCGTTCTTGTCGATCTGCTTAACCATTGTCTTTCACTCCTTACCTTATTTCTTGCCCTTGCCGGCCTTGCCTTCTTTGTGCTTGACAACCTCGCCTGCGTAGCGGATGCCCTTGCCCTTGTAGGGTTCGGGCGGCTTCTTGGCGCGGATCTCGGCGGCGTACTGGCCCACCTTCTGCTTGTCAATACCAGTGACAGAGAAGTGGTTGGGGTCCTGCCACACGATGGTGCAGTCCTCGGTATCGGGGACATTCACCTGGTGGGAGAAGCCCAGGTTCATAACCAGGTTGGAGCCCTGCTTCTGGCAGCGCAGGCCAACGCCCACGATCTCCAGCTTCTTCTCGTAGCCGTTCACAACACCGTTGACCATGTTAGCGATGTTGGTACGGGTCAGGCCGTGCAGGCTGCGGGCCTGGGGATCGTCATTGGGGCGGGTAACCAGAACTTCATTGCCCTCGACCTTAACGGTCATCAGGGGGTGGAAGTTGGAATTCAGGCTGCCCTTGGGGCCCTTGACAGCGACGGTGTGTGCTGCTTCATCAACAGTAACAGTGACGCCGGCAGGAATGACGATGGGTTTTCTTCCAATTCTCGACATTGTCTTTTACCCCTTTCTTACCACACAAAGGCCAGGACCTCGCCGCCAACGTGCGCAGCACGAGCAGCCTTATCGGTCATAATGCCCTTAGAGGTGGAAATGATTGCGGTGCCCAGGCCCTTCATGACCTTCGGCATATCCTCGCAGTTGGTGTAGATGCGCAGGCCGGGCTTGGACACGCGGCGCAGGCCAGCGATAACGGACTCACCGTTAGCCTGGTACTTCAGGGTGACAACGATGGTGCCCTGAACGGTGTCGTTCTTCACCTGCATGCCCTTGATGTAGCCCTCGTCAACCAGAATCTGGCAGATAGCCTTCTTCATGTTGGAAGCGGGGATCTCCACAGAAGGGTGTTTGGCAGTGCTAGCGTTGCGGATGCGAGTCAGCAGGTCCGCGATAGGATCAGTAATCTGCATGTGCCACTAACCTCCTTAGATTAGCTCTCATTTGTTTTATAATGATACCGCCCCGAAACATGCTTGCCCCGGGGCGGATATCCGACATTCTATCCAGCCCTCTGGCTTGATTACCAGGAAGCCTTCTTCACGCCCGGGATCTCGCCCTTGTAGGCCAGCTCACGGAAGCACACACGGCACACGCCGTACTTGCGCAGCACGGAGTGGGGGCGGCCGCAGATGCGGCAGCGGGTGTATGCACGGGTAGAGAACTTAGCAGGACGAGACTGCTTCAGCTTCATAGACAGTTTAGCCATTGTATCAATCTCCTCCTTAGTTATTCTCGGTAGCGAACGGAGCGCCCAGAGCCTTCAGCAGCTCCTTGCCCTCTTCGTCGGTCTTAGCGGTGGTAACAAAGCAGACATCCATGCCGCGGACTGCATCGACCTTATCAAAGTCGATCTCGGGGAAGATGATCTGCTCCTTGATGCCGCATGCAAAGTTGCCGCGGCCGTCAAAGCCGTTGCCGTTGATGCCGCGGAAGTCGCGGACACGGGGCAGAGCGACGTTGAAGAAACGATCGACAAACTCGTACATACGCTCACCACGCAGGGTGACCTTGCAGCCGATGGGAGTGCCCTGGCGCAGCTTGAAGTTAGCAACGCTCTTCTTGGCACGGCAGACGACTGCCTTCTGGCCAGTGATCTGGCCCAGATCCTTCATAACAGCTTCCAGGATCTTCTCGTTGTCCTTGGCTTCGCCGCAGGCAACGTTGATGACGACCTTGTCCAGCTTGGGGATCTGCATAACGCTCTTGTAACCGAACTTAGAGTTCAGAGCAGGAGCAATTTCATTGACATACTGTTCTTTCAAACGAGCCATTGTTCCTTACTCCTTTCCTTACAGCTCAGCGCCGCACTTCTTGCAGACGCGGACCATCTTACCGTCCTTCTCAACGTGGCCCACGCGCACGGCCTTGCCGCACTTGGGGCAGATGGGCATGACCTTGGATGCGTACATAGCACCCTCAGCCTTCACGATGCCGCCCTGCTCGCCCTGACGACGAGGCTTGACGTGCTTGGTAACCATGTTCTGGCCCTCAACGATGACCTTGTTCTCAGAGGGGCTGACCTGCAGGACCTTACCAGTGTGGCCCTTGTCCTTGCCGCTGATGATCATAACGTTGTCGCCGGTTTTAACATGAAGATTATTCATTTTTAAAACCTCCTTACAGCGATTCCGGAGCCAGGCTCAGGATCTTGGTGTAGCCGGCATCACGCAGCTCGCGAGCAACAGGTCCAAAGATACGGGTACCCTTGGGGTTCTTGTCGGCCATAACGATAACGGCGGCGTTCTCATCAAAACGGATGTAGGAACCGTCGTCGCGGCGCACGCCATGCTTGCTGCGCACGATGACAGCCTTGACGACGTCGCCCTTCTTAACGGAGCCGCCGGGGGCTGCCTTCTTGACAGAGCAGACCACAACGTCACCAATGTTTGCGTATCTCTTGCGGGTGCCGCCCAGCACACGGAAGCACATCAGCTCCTTGGCACCGGTGTTGTCGGCAACTTTGAGATAAGTTTGCATCTGAACCATTTCAGATATCTCCTTTCAAACTGTTCAAAGCAGCGGGCAAAGATTACTTTGCCTTCTCAACGATACGGACCAGGCGCCAGCGCACATCCTTGCTCAGGGGGCGGCACTCCATGATCTCAACACGGTCACCGATACCGCACTCGTTCTGCTCGTCACGAGCCTTGAACTTCACGGTACGCTTCAGGATCTTCTTGTACAGGGGGTGCTGCACGCTATCCTTAACGGCAACCACGATGGTCTTATCCATCTTGTCGGACACGACAACGCCGACGCGGGTCTTTCTCAGATTACGTTCTTCCATCGTTTAACCTCCTTACTGCTTCTCAGCCAGAACGGTCATCACGCGGGCGATGTCCTTCTTGACTGCGTCGATGCGGCCGGGGTTCTCCAGCTGGTTGATGGCATGCTGGAAGCGCAGGTTAAACAGCTCAGCCTTCAGGTCGACCAGCTTGCTGGTCAGCTCTGCGGTCTGCATTTCGCGGAGTTCATTAGCCTTCATTGGTGCCATCCTCCTTCACGGAGTCCTCACGGACTGCAAATTTGCACTTGATGGGCAGCTTGTGCATAGCCAGGCGCAGAGCCTCGCGAGCAGTTGCCTCATCGACATCTGCCAGCTCGAACAGAACGCGGCCGGGCTTAACGACAGCGACCCAGTACTCGGGAGAGCCTTTACCGGAACCCATGCGGGTCTCAGCGGGCTTCTCAGTAACGGGCTTATCGGGGAAGATCTTGATCCACACCTTGCCGCCACGCTTGATGTAACGAGTCATGGCAACACGAGCAGCCTCGATCTGGGTGGAAGAGATCCATGCCGGCTCCAGAGCAACAAGGCCGTACTGGCCCTGGCACACCACGTTGCCGCGGGTAGCCTTGCCGGTCATGCGGCCGCGCTGAACGCGGCGGTACTTAACACGCTTAGGCAGTAACATTACTTGTTGCCTCCTTCCTTCTTCTGAGCGGTCTTAGCGCTCTTCAGGACCTCGCCCTTGTAGATCCACACCTTAACGCCGATGCGGCCGTAGGTGGTAGCAGCCTCAGCAAAGCCGTAGTCGATGTCGGCACGCAGGGTCTGCAGGGGGATGGTGCCCTCGTGATAGCTCTCAGTACGAGCGATATCAGCGCCGCCCAGACGGCCGGAGCACATAGCCTTGATGCCCTTAGCGGGAACGGTGGAACGATCGCGGGGGCTCATAGCATTGCGCATGCACTGCTTCATGGCACGGCGGAAGGTCACACGGTTCTCCAGCTGACGAGCGATGTCCTCAGCAACCAGCTGTGCGTTGGTGGAAGCGCTCTTGACCTCGATGACATTGACGATCACAGTCTTGCCATACTCCTTGGTCAGCTTGTTCTGCAGAGCAACGCGCTCCTCACCGCCCTTGCCGATGACCATGCCCGGCTTAGCGCAGTAGATGTTAACAGTCACGCGAGGAGCGGAAGTGGAAGGATCCACAGTACGCTCGATCTCGATCTTGGGGACACCAGCGTCCTTCAGCTGAGCCTTCAGCTCAGTGCGGATCTTGTGATCCTCGACGAGGTTATCGCTGAAATCCTTCTTGGAGGCAAACCAGCGGCTGTCCCAGTCTTTAATAACGCCGACACGAATGCCGTGCGGATTTACTTTCTGGCCCATTGTTTTCCCTCCTTACTCTTTCTCTTTCAGAACAACGGTCATGTGGCTGGTGCGCTTCAGGATGCGGTAGCTGCGGCCATGGTCACGAGGCATCATGCGCTTCAGCGTGGGGCCGGGGCACACGTAGCACTCAGCAACGTACAGATTGTTCTTGTCCATATTGAAGTTGTTTTCCGCATTAGCGGCTGCAGACTTCACCAGCTTCAGAAGGGGCTCACAAGCGGCCTTCGGGGTGTACTGCAGGATTGCCAGCGCTTCGTCCAGGGGCTTGTTACGGATCAGGTCCATAACGATAGACACCTTACGGGGACTAATGCGGGCATAACGAAGAATTGCCCGAGCTTCCATGTTGTGTTCCTCCCTCTATTATTTAGAATTACCGGTGTGGCCCTTGAAGGTACGGGTGGGAACGAACTCACCCAGCTTGTGGCCAACCATGTCCTCAGTCACATACACAGGCACATGCTTGCGGCCGTCGTGAACGGCAAAGGTGTGACCAACGAATTCGGGGAAGATCGTGGAGGCGCGGCTCCAGGTCTTGATGACCTGCTTCTTGCCGGAAGCGTTCATTGCTTCAACGTGCTTCAGAAGAGCAGCCTGGACGAAAGGTCCTTTTTTAATGCTTCTACCCATTGTCTTAAACTCCTCTCTTACTTACCTGCACGCTTCACGATGAGCTTATCGGAGCGCTTATGATGCTTGCGAGTCTTGAGACCCAGAGCGGGCTTGCCCCAGGGAGTCATAGGACCGGAGTGACCAACAGGTGCGCGGCCCTCGCCACCGCCGTGGGGGTGGTCGCAGGGGTTCATAACGGTACCACGGCTGCCGGGACGAACGCCCATGTGGCGCTTACGGCCGGCCTTGCCCAGGTTGACGTTCTCGTGGTCGATGTTGGAAACCTGGCCCACAACTGCGGTGCAGTTCACGGGCACATTGCGCATCTCACCGGAGGGCAGACGAACCAGAGCGTAGCCATTCTCCTTAGCCATCAGCTGAGCCATGTTGCCAGCGGAACGAACCAGCTGAGCGCCGCGGCCGGGATACAGCTCGATGTTGTGGATGATGGTACCAACGGGGATGTTCTCGAAGGGCAGGCAGTTGCCGGGCTTGATGTCGGCAGACTTGCTGCTGAGGACCACATCGCCCACCTTCAGGCCATCGGGAGCAATGATGTAGCTCTTAACGCCATCGGTGTACTCGACCAGAGCGATGAATGCGCTGCGGTTCGGATCATACTCGAGAGTCTTGACGGTAGCGGGGATATCGGTCTTCTGACGCTTGAAGTCGATGACACGATACTTGGTGCGGTTGCCGCCGCCCTGGTGGCGGACGGTGATACGACCGGTGTTGTTGCGGCCGCTGTGCTTCTTCATGGGCTCCAGCAGGCTGCGCTCGGGAGCGACCTTGCTCAGGACGCTGTAATCCGTGACGGTCATGCCGCGGCGGCCCGGAGTAGTGGGGCCATACTTCTTGATAGCCATTGTGCTATTCTCCTTTGTTTATCTTATGAATTATTATCGGGGTCATATCCCCATAGAGGAACCCTCGGCGGGTTCGGTTTAGACCATGCTGTTGAAGAACTCGATTTCCTTGGAGTCCTTGGTCAGGGTCACGATTGCCTTCTTGGAAGCGGCAGTGTAACCAGCATGCATGCCCTGGCGGCGGAAGCGGCCACGCACGGAAACGGTGTTGACCTTAGCGACCTTAGCGCCGGGGAACAGGGTCTCGACAGCCTGAGCGATCTCGACCTTGGTGGCATCAGTAGCAACCTTGAAGGTGTACTTCTTATCAGCGATGCCAGCCATGGAGTTCTCGGTAATGACCGGCTTCAGGATGATATCATGTGCGGTTTTCATTAGCCAAGCACCTCCTCGAGCTTCTTAGCTGCGTCGACGCTGATGATCAGCTTGTCGGCGTTCAGCACATCGTAGGTGTTCACGCTGCCTGCAAAGGTGGTCTTGACACCGGCAATGTTGCCAGCGCTCTTGACGAACTTTGCATCGACGGTCTCGTTGACCAGCAGGTTCTTCTTGCCAGCGCCAACGGCGTTCAGCATTGCAACCACAGCCTTGGTCTTGTACTCGTCGCAGGTGAACTTATCAACAACGACCATGTTGCCATTGGCAGCCTTGTCAGACAGAACGCTCAGCAGAGCCAGGCGCTTGACCTTGTTGTTGATGTGGTAGTTGTAGCTGCGGGGCTTGGGGCCCAGAGCAACGCCGCCGTGAGTCCACTGGGGAGCACGGATGGAGCCCTGACGAGCGTGGCCGGTGCCCTTCTGACGCCAGGGCTTCTTGCCGCCGCCGGAAACTTCCATGCGGATCTTGGTGTTCTGGGTGCCCTGACGCTGGTTGGCCAGGAAGTTCACCACAGCAATGTGGACAGCCTTCTCGTTCGGGGTGATACCGAACACGGCGTCGGAAAGCTCGATCTCGCTAACGTGCTGACCGTTCATATCGACTACATTAAACTTTGCCATTGTAGCTTTCCTCCTTACGCCTTCACGCTGTTGGCTAGAGTGACGATGGTGCCCTTGGAGCCGGGAACCGCACCCTTGACAGCGATCAGATTGTTCTCGGTGTCAACCTTGACAACGGTCAGGTTCTGCACGGTGACCCGCACAAAGCCCATGTGACCGGGCAGGCGCTTGCCGGGGAACACACGAGAGGGGTTGGAAATAGCGCCCATAGAACCTGCATGACGAGCAACAGGGCCGGTGCCGTGGCTCTCACGCAGACGGTGCTGGCCAAAGCGCTTGATAACGCCCTGGTAGCCCTTGCCCTTGGAAACGCCTGCAACGTCAACCTTGTCGCCTGCTGCGAAGACATCAGCCTTCAGCACGTCGCCAACGTTCATTGCGGAAACATCTTCCAGACGGAACTCGCGCAGGGTCTTCTTGGGGGCAACGTTTGCCTTCTTGAAGTGACCTGCAGCTGCCTTGTTGACCTTCTTGGCGGAAACCTCGCCGAAGCCCAGCTGGACAGCCTGGTAACCATCGCTCTCGACGGTCTTCTTCTGCACCACGGTGCAGGGACCAGCCTCGATGACAGTTACGGGAATAACCTTGCCGTTCTCATCGAACAGCTGGGTCATACCGACTTTCTTGCCGATAATGCCTTTAACCATTTTCTTTTCCTCCTGTAAAGGTTATTGGTTGGCGGCGCACGTCACCGCCAACATGACCCCTCGGGAAACGAGGAGCATCGCTTGGCTCAGCTGTTACAGCTTGATCTCGATGTCCACGCCAGCGGGGAGCTGGAGGCTCATCAGAGCCTCGACCGTCTTGTTGGACGGCTTCAGAATGTCGATCAGACGCTTATGAGTGCGGCTCTCGAACTGCTCGCGGCTATCCTTGTACGTGTGGGTAGCGCGCAGAACGGTAACGATCTCACGATCGGTGGGCAGGGGGATGGGGCCGGACACGCGGGCACCAGTGTGCTTTGCGGTCTCCACGATCTTCTCTGCTGCGGCATCGATCAGCTGAGCATCATAGCTCTGCAGACGGATTCTGATTTTCTCTTTGACTGCCATTGCTTACGCCTCCTGAAAAAATTGATTTTGCCCTAGGCGAGCCGATAAATTGCTCTACACAGTTCCGGGTGTTCCTCGATTTGGCACTAGAAAAACCGGTGAACCGCCTGGCAGTTCTCCCGGAGATATATTAGCAAATCAAATCCGAACATTGGTTCCGCCCGTTTCGCAGGTCACCCCGCCGAGGGAACGTATTCCATCGCTGTCAGTAATTTTTTCGCCCGGTTCTAAGATCGGACATACTCCGCGGAAATAACCCATCACGACTATTGCCGGATGACAACCTCCCGCATCTACGCATATCGCTGGCCTGCACGACTTGTATCGCACAAGCCTTTTGCAGCCGAGAGATATTTTATCACATCTGCGTGCATTTGGCAAGTGTTTTTTCAAAAAAATCGTATTTTTCTTTTTTATTTTCTCTGCACGGTCTTTTGGCGCATTTTTTGTGCATTTTGCATACCACGTTCCATGTTTTCGCGTGGAAAACTCCCTTTCACTCAGTATTCCCTGTTCTGTGCTTCCGGATTCATCTTCCGGCATAGAAAAATGCCCTCCCGGAGGGCACCGCTTTCGCGGCCGGGAGGGCATGGGCACCGCACTGTGCCTTCTATTATATAGGGAAGGAAACGCACGAATTTTTTACAGGCAGACCCGGACACCGTTGATCTTCACCGTGTCATTCTCTTTCTTTTCTGCCAGATCACCGGCCTGGACCCGGGCCACATCCCGGGACACGGCATGGACGGCATTTTCTTGCCGGGCGGTGCAGCGGATCATGGCGCAGCCGTCAAAATGGAGCTTCTTTGCAATGGTATCCGGTTCCAGGTCCTCATCCAGTTTCACAGTGGCACAGCCCACGCAGGTAACGCCCTCCGGATAGAGTTCCAGCAGCTCCCGGTTCAGTCTGAGCATGGGCGCTCCCACGATGGCATGACCTTCCAGCAGCTTCAGTTCCTGATATTCCAGCTCCGGAATGGCACAAAAGGTCTCTTCCAGTGCCGCAGGCAGGATCACATCCCCGTCCGCATGGAGATATTCCAGCTTCTCCAGCTGCTCTTCCATTCCTTCGGCAATGGTCACATCGCCCATCACATACAGCCGGGTGCCGCAGCGGCGGAAGGCGGTTTTGTCCAGCTCCAGATCATCGTCCAGCACTGTGGTACCGTCCGGCAGAATGATCAGCTGGGTATCCTCCGAAAAGAGCGGAGCCAGCACAGCGGCATTGCTCTCGGTCAGGATGGCTTTTGGCCCGGCAAAGTGCGCCCCCGTGGCAGCCAGTGCGGCCGCATCCAGTTTCGGGTCTGCGGCCACAAAGACCCGTTCCGTCCAGTAGAGCCTGGGCTGTGCCCGGAGCAGGAAGCTCCGGTCCAGCTTCACGGTTCCATTCAGCACCACGGCATCATCCGGGTAGACACAAGCCTTCCCGTTCACTAGGCATCTGGCAAGAACACGGGAGGACAGGGAAGCCGGGCAGTAGATCTTGCCATTGACCACGATGCTTTCGTAGTTGTCCAGCACAGCTGCCGCTTCCGGTTTGAGGAACAGCTTGCCGTTGACCACCAGCACCTGCTTCTTCTCCGGGATGCCGTTTCCATCCAGCGTGACCTTTCCGTTGATCACATTCACCTCCAGCTCTTCTTCGCTGTTGATGGTCAGTGCGGCATCCAGCCGGACACCCTTCCTGGCCAGAAGGTTCTGGGCACGGCGGTTGGTCAGGGCCACGACTGTATCCAGAGTGCAGGACTCATAGGCATCCAGCGTTTCCTCGCTCAGCTGGCGCAGGTCGAGAACCGCAGCATCCACATGCAGTTTCTTCATCGTTCATTCCTCCAACAATTGTTTTTTCAGGATGGTTCGTGCTTTCATCAGCCGGGCACGGACAGTTCCGGGGGGCAGATGGAATATTTGGCTCAACTCACTGGCGTTATAGCCTTCTTCATAACGCAGCGTAAACATCGCCCGATCCAAGGGGGCCAGCAATTCCAGCAGCGTTTCCAGATCCACAGTGCCCATCGCAGCTTCCGCTGTTTCGTCCGGCGGTTCCTCGTCACCCTCCGGAAGCATTTCTCTCATAAGGCTTTCCTCTTTCATTTTCCGGCGGAGCTGGTCACAGTACAAGTTCCGTGCCGTGGCAAACAGCCACGCCTTGCATTGCCGCTCGCTGAAGCTGTCTATCAGCGCCCGGTTCTGCAGCGCTTTCAGGAAAACTTCCTGCGTCAGGTCTTCAGCCTGACCTTCTTCCCGGCAGAGCTTGCAGCAAAAGTGTTCCAGCTTGTCCCAGAATCCCTCGTACAGCCACTCCCACATGGGCCTTCCTCCTTTCTCCTCAGCGGGCTTCTGTCTGTAAGACGAATGGCAGGGGGCAAGTGTTTTTGTAGATCGGAATTTTTTCGATAAAAATGTGCCCTCCCGGAGGGCACTGCTTTCGCAGCCGAGAGGGCACTTAAAGATATTTTTTGCTCAGATCACACGCCCACAAAGTAGACTCTGCTCTGCAGGCTGGAGTCCTGCATCTTTTCGCCGGGATCCACGGTAAAGGTGTAGTAGTCCACACCCACGCTGACACCTTCGCTGACCGAGTACAGAACTTTGACCTGCGTACCGGTCGGAACGCTGATCTTGGTTTTTCCGTTCTCTGTCACGATGGAAGTATACGGATTGGACAGGCTGTAGCTCAGCTTCACATAGCGGGGTGCGTAGTCCTTGACTTCCTCTTTTTCTCCCTGGAAGATCGTCACGATGGGAGAGAGCGGATTCAGGCGGTCCAGAATTTCCTCTGCCATCTCATCGGTGGTCTTGGTCTTTTCGACCAGTTCAATGGTATCCGCACCGTTGAAGCACAGGCCGGTACGTCCGCTGCCACAATAGAGCGTCTCCTTCTCGCCGATGGTGTAAGTCTCTTCCGGGCCGGTCAGGGCAGCGGTCCGCTTGCTCACCACTTCCTGCACACCGGCATTGTCCACAGGATCACCGAACTGCAGCTGATAGCTTTCAGTCAGAGCCGGCTGGGTCTGGCTTGCCATCAGCTGCTGCGCCAGAGCGGCCTCTTCCGCCGTGACCTGCCGCTGGGTACCGTCCGCATCCGTGACCTGTGCGCTTGCTGTTGCATCTGCAATGGCACCGCTCAGCACTGTGGTGCCGATGGAAGAAGCGCCCAGCTGGATTGCCAGCGACTGAGCGTCCCCGTAGTAGCTCGAATAATAACCGTTTTTGGAGCGGGTCATCATCGCCACACGGCTGTAATCCGCTGCCGCATCCGAGCTGCGTCCCATATACTGGTAGGCGCGGGCACGGTAATAGTAAGCACCGATATTGGAGCCGCTGAGCTGGATCACACGGCTCAGGTCACTGACCGCCTGCTGGTAATTGCCCTGCAGCAGTGCTTCCCGGCCAGAGGTCAGATTGTTGACCACCTGCTGCTGTTCCGCATCCAGCAGCCATGCACTGGCCGTCAGCGGCTGTGCCAGCACAGCCACACCGAGCACAAGCGCCGCAAGCGCTTTCCGGAGTTGATGGTTTTTCTTTCTCATAAAGCAACACCTCATGCTTCCGGGGATGCCATCCCACAGCATCCCCTGTATTTTTGCAAGGGGGATCCCCTCCCCCTTGCACTTATTTTAATGGTTTTTTTCTGTTTCTGTCAAGTAAGTCACTCTTTTTTTCTATCCAAGGAAGCTTTCTTTATTCTGTTGAGATGCCGAATTTTTACCCACAACATAAAAACGCTCCGCTGCGCAGGATGCGCAGAGCAGAGAGTTTCGATCTGTCATTTTTTCTGTTTCAATTCTTCAACAAGGTGTTCCCGGGGCGTGACGTACACGGTGGTATACACCTCATAGAGCACCATGCCGGGCTTTGCGCCGTTGGCCTTCCAGATGTTCTTCACCTCGGTGGTGTCCACGGCCACCTTGGCACCGGTCCCGGCCTTGTAGGCGCTGGAATAGATCACGGCCAGCTCGGCGGCCTCCTGCCGGGTGGTGTCCGAAATATCCTCGCCCCGGCTCATCACGACCACATGGCTGCCGGGAGCCTTTTGGACGTGGAACCAGAGGTCCTTGCCCCGGGCGGTGTGGAGGGTCAACTTGTCGTTCTGGGCGTTGTTGCGGCCCACAAGAATTTCAAAGCCGTCGCTGGAGGTAAAGCGCAGGAAGTCGGCAGGCTTCTGGCGCTTGTCGCGCTGCTTGTAGTATTTCAGGTAGCCCTGACTCTTGAGCTCGGCCCGGATCTCGTTCAGTGCCGCCTCACCGGCGGCGGTCTCCACTTCGTAGAGCACGGTTTCCAGATAGGCGATCTCCTTTTCCCCCTCTGCCAGCAGGTCTACCAGCATCCGGGCGGCGGTCTGCTTCTTCTTGTAGTTCTTGAAGAAGTTCTGGGCGTTCTGGCTGGGGCTGAACCGCAGGTCCAGCGGAATGGTCACTTCCCTGCCCTCATCGTACCAGTTGGGCACGGTGATGCTCTTCATTCCCTTCTGGGCCATGTAGAGGTTGGCCGAGAGCAGCTCCCCGTAGAGCCGCAGCTTTTCGCTCTTGCCGCTGGCGGCCAGCTCCTCCTGCCGGGCGGCCTGCTTGCGAACCGCACGCTCGTACATATTGTGCACGGCCTTGTGCAGTTCCTTGCTCTTGGTGCGCAGGCGCTCGGCGCGGTCCTTCTCGGCATAGTAGCCCTCGAGCAGGGCGTTGAAGGACGGCCACTCTTTTATAATATAGGTATCGCCGTACTGCAGGGGCCGGAAGAAGGTGAACTCCACCGGCTTGCCGTCCGGGGCAGTCACGCTGCAGGGACAGCCGCCGTTGTGGTGGAGCTCCTTCAGCTCATCAATGGCGGCCATCAGCTTCCGCTTCTGCGCATCGTCCAGCTCGTTGGCCAGCAGGTGTTCCCCGTCGAAGGCGCGCCAGGCGGCTTCCCGGCAGACCACCGGGCCGACACCGGCCACGGTCTTGTTCAGGGCATCGGCCACAGGCAGATCCCGCTCACAGGCCGCCGCCACGATAGACGCGGCGCTCACCTGCAAAAAGTCAGGGCGGGCCGGTTTGGGCGGAATGGTATAGGGCAGGCCCGGCAGCAGCTGCCGGACATCGCTGTCCTCAAAATCCACCCGTTTGAGGGCATCGATGATCTTGCCGTTCTGCACCAGCACCAGATTGGAGTAGCGGCCCATCAGCTCGGCGCAGAGGATGTTCTGCACCAGGTCCCCCATCTCGTTGGTGCACTGGAAGGTAAAGTACACGATGCGGTCACCCGGCTCCATCCGCACATCCAGCAGCCTACCGCCGGTCAGATGCTTGCGCATCAGCATACAGAAGGAGGGCGGTGTCTCGGGGTTCTCGAAGCTCTCCTCCGTCAGGCAGACCCGGGCCGAGCCGCTGCGTGCCGAGAGCAGCAGCGCATAGGTCTCGGTGCGGGTGCGCAGGGTCAGCACCAGCTCGTCGCGGGTGGGTTCAAATATTTTTGCGATCTTCGCATCGGTCAGGGTCTGTTTCAGCTCCCCAGCCGTCAGCGCCAGCGTCGCGGCATCAAGTGCCATCTTATAATCACCTGTTTCTCTGATAGAATCTCTTATTCGTTTACGCAAAACGCTCCGGTTTTGCCAAGGGCTCCCCTACTAGGGGAGCTGGCGAGCGTTAGCGAGACTGAGAGGTTTAATCCGTCTCCTTTATATATAAGTAAACGGATCTCTGTTCTCTCCGCTCACCCGCACCTCCAGCTCCGGGAACGCAGCGTGCAAACGGTCAGCGATGGCGGCGCACACCGGGAACTCGGTGGCGTAGTGCCCCGCCGCCACCAGCGACAGCCCCAGACGCACGGCATCTATGGCCGCGTGGTGATTAGCCTCGCCGGTCAGCAGACAGTCCGCCCCCACGGCAAGGGCATCCTCGAACATGCTGCCGCCCGCGCCGCTGATGACCGCCAGCCGCTTTACGGTCTTGCCGCTATCCGCAAACTTGACCTGCACCGCGGGGCCGCTCCGGGGCCGGTTGCACCGCCCGCCCAGCACAGCCTGCGCCTTGCGGGCCAGCTCCGGCACCGTGATGGGCTCAACCTCGCCCACCCGGCCGCAGCCATCGGCAAACACTTCCCAGTCCCGCATCCCAAAGATGCCCGCCAGCACCTCGTTCACGCCGCCCTCGGCGGCATCCAGATTGGTGTGCATACAGATGGCAGAGATGCCCTTTTGCACCAGCTGGAAGGGCACGTCCCGGGGGGTCAGCTTTTTCAGAGGGCTGAAGATGACCGGGTGGTGGGACACGATAAGCTCGCAGCCCCCGGCCGCAGCTTCCTCCACCACCTCGGGGGTGATGTCCAGCGTTACCAGCACCCGGGACACCTCACGGCCGCAGTCCACCAGCAGGCCGGGGTTATCCCAGCTCTCTGCCAGTTCCAGCGGCGCATAGCGCTGCATCTCAGCGTAAATTTCGTTGGTTGTAGCCATAAAGCTGTACCTCCGATTTCAGCAGCCTCACCCTCTCCGTCATTGCTGCGCACTGCCACCTCTCCCGAAGGGCGAGGTTTTGACAATCCCCACAAAGTTTCCGGTTTTTGCCAAGGGCTCCCCCTTTGGGGGAGCTGGCGAGCGTCAGCGAGTCTGAGAGGGCGAGCCATCTAACAGTTTATCGATCTCCTCCGCCAGCTCCGTCCCATCCGGCACGCCCAGCCGGAAACGGGGGAGCTTGGCCTTCTGCCAGGCGGCATATCCCGCCCCCTCGGGCCATTCGGCCGTTCTGCCGAACAGGCACTCGGTAAAGGTGGGGGTGCGCACCTCGCCGGTGTACTCGGCAGCCATCACGGCGTACCAGCGGCCTGCCGCCTGCACGGGGCGGTCTGCCACCAGCGCAAAGCCGTGTTCCCACAGCCAGCGGCGCAGCTCGCTGTGGCGGGTGGCCGGCACCATCACCAGCCGGGGCCCGTCGACCTGCGACACCCACGGGGCCTGTTCGATGATCTCCCAGGTGGTCTGTGCCGAAACGCCCGCCAGCACAATGGTACCCACCTCGCCCGCAGACAACACAGAAAGACCGTCGCCGAGCCGAAGCTCAACGCGGTCTCTGCATCCTGCATGTTCCAGCGTCTGTTCTGCCTTTGCCAGCGGGCCGGGGCGCAGATCTGCCCCGATGACCCGGGGGTATTTCCCCGAGGCCGCCAGCACCGCTGTCAGCTTGCCGTGGTCACAGCCGATGTCGGCCACCGGCTTGCCCGGCAGCACCAGCTCGGCGGCGGCGGTCAGACGCGCATCCAGTGTGGGGAGCACTCAGGCCTTCTTGGAAGCCAGATGGGCGTTCAGCTTCTCCAGCAGCTCGTCGCAGTCCACACCGTGGACCTCACAGGCCTCGGCAATGGTCTCGCCGCGGGAAGCGGGGCAGCCCAGGCAGTGCATGCCGATCTCCATAAAATAGGGAGCGGTGGTCTGATCCATATCCAGAATATCGCCAATGATGGTCTCACGGGTCACCTGCATCGTCTTGTTCTCCTCGTCCTTCTTGAGCATATTAAAAATATCAAACATGATGGGATTCCTTTCTGTTGTGGGTGTTTTTGTGGTCAAGCAGACCATTCGTATATACTATACCCTATTACTAGGTATTTTTGCAAGACCTCTTACAAATTTTAAGCCCCATCTTTGTACAACCTCTCAGTCGAGCTGCCGCTCGCCAGCTCCCCTGGTAGGGGAGCCTCTGGCGAAACCGGACACTTTGCGTGGAATGCCAAGGCCTCCCCTCGTTAGGGGAGGTGGCATTGCGAAGCAATGACGGAGAGGTTTTGCGTCCTCCTTTTATACAAAAAGCCCCCGCCATCTTGTGACAGCGGGGGCCAAGCTTCAGATTTTAAAATCAGCGCTTAGTTCTGCTTCATACGAGCGAAGCAGTCGGAGCAGTAGACCGGACGGTCCTCACGGGGCTGGAAGGGAACCTTGCAAGCCTTGCCGCAAGCTGCGCAGACAGCATCGAACATCTGGCGCTCACCGCTGTTGCTGCGTGCGCCGCCGTTCTTGCGAGCGTCACGGCAGGGCTTGCAGCGCTGGGGCTGGTTCTCAAAGCCGCGAGATGCGTAGAACTCCTGCTCACCAGCAGTCCAAACAAACTCCTTGCCGCAGTCTTTGCAAACTAAAGTCTTGTCTTCGAACATAGTAGTATCTCCTCTTTGTTTAGTTCTTGCCCGCGGAAGGATTGTAACCATACCTTTGGTTTTTAGGGACCATCGCGCTGATCGTAAGCTACCAGGGGCTTGAATGATAGAACATCCTCTGGTTGAGGACTTCTCTATTGTACCGTTCTTTTTTTGATTTGTCAACCAAAAAACAAACCTTCGCCTTCATTTTTGTACATTCGACCCAATTAGACAGGGTTTGCGCCCCGGAAAACAGCAAAAGGGAACGCGCCCCCAGTCAGAAGCGCGTTCCCCTTTTTTATTGCATTGTAAAAACCGCGTAAAATACAAACGGCTTACTTCTCGACAACTTCCTTGGTGTCGCGGGCGATCATCAGCTCCTCATCGGTAGCAATGACCAGCGTGCGGACCTTTGCGCCCCAGGCAGTGATCTCACAGACATCGCCCTGGATGTGCTTGTTCTTGTCGGTATCGATGCGGATACCCAGCCAATCCATGTGGTGGCAGATCTTTGCACGGGCAGCAGCATCATGCTCGCCGATGCCACCGGTAAAGATGATGGCATCCACGCCGCCCATGGCGGCAATGTAGCTGCCGATGGTCTTCTTGATCTGGTAGTTCAGCATGTCAGAAGCCAGCTGTGCGCGCTGGTTGCCGGCCTCGGCTGCCTCCTCCACATCGCGCTTGTCGCTGGAGACACCGGAGATGCCCAGCAGGCCGGACTTCTTGTTCAGGATCTCGTCCAGCTCGTGGCCGGTGATGTTCAGGGTGTACTTCAGGTAGTTGACCACAGAGGGGTCCAGGTCGCCGCAGCGGGTGCCCATCATCAGGCCGGCCAGCGGGGTCATGCCCATGGAGGTATCCACAACCTTGCCCTGGTCCACAGCGGCAATGGAAGAACCGTTGCCCAGGTGGCAGGTGATCAGCTTCAGGCGCTCAATGGGCTCCTCCAGATACTCAGCAGCCTTGTGTGCAACATACTTGTGGCTGGTGCCGTGGAAGCCGTAACGGCGGACACCGTATTTCTCATAGTACTCGTAGGGGATGGCGTACATATAAGCCTTCGGGGGCATGGTGCTGTGGAAAGCGGTATCGAACACAGCGACCATGGGGATGTTGCCGAACACCTTGCGTGCAGCCTCAATGCCCAGGATGCCTGCGGGGTTGTGCAGGGGGGCCAGGGGGCTCAGCTCCCGGAGGGTATTGATGACTTCATCGGTGATCAGGCAGCTGGCCTTGAACTTCTCGCCGCCGTGGACAACGCGGTGGCCGATGGCGTTGATCTCGCTGACATCGTTGATGCACTTGCCCTCGCCGGTGGTCATCTTCTTCACGACCTCAGCAAAAGCCTCGGTGTGGGTGGGGAAGATCGCCGGGGTGGTGGCCTTGTGGCCGTTGGCCTCGTGGGTGATCATGCTGCTTTCCATGCCAATGCGCTCGCACAGGCCCTTGCACAGCACCTTCTCGCCGTCCATATCGATCAGCTGATACTTCAGGGAAGAAGAGCCGCAGTTAATAACCAGAACTTTCATCTTCTTGTGCCTCCATATTCTTTTCGGCCCGCAGATGCGGACAGAATTTTACAGATTCCTAGAAATATTATATAATAGGTTCCAAGGGTTTTCAAGCCGCAACCGGGCAAAGGGTTCCACAAAGTATCCATGCTTTTTTGTACACCCTGCCCACAAATGGAAAGAGACACAGGTTATTTCTGTATGAACGATATAAATTTCACAATGTATAAGCTCGCCGGGATCATTGCCGAATACGATCCCTTCCACAACGGCCACGCCTGGCAGCTGCAGCAGGCAAAGGCACTGGGTGCTCAGCGGGTGGCGGTGGCCATGAGCTGCGGGCTGACCCAGCGGGGCGCGCTGCCCCTGCTGCCCGAAAGCATGCGGGTGCAGGCTGCGCTGACCTGCGGGGCTGACCTCGTGTTCGCCCTGCCCGCCCCTTATGCCTGTTCCGGGGCGGAATGCTTTGCCCGGGCCGGGGTGCAGCTGCTGGCCGCCGCCGGGTGCGATGCTCTGGTGTTCGGAGCCGAGACCCCGGATGCGGCGCTTTTGATGGAAGCCGCCCGGGTGCTCTCCGGCGCGGAATACCGCACTGCCCTCAAGGCCCGGCTTACCGCCGGGGCCCGCAGCTTTGCGGCAGCCCGGCAGGCAGCGGTGGAAGCAGTCTGCCCGGGCACCGGCCTTGCCGCCCTGCTGGACAAGCCCAACAACAATCTGGCCGTGGAATACTGCAAGGCCATTCTGGAGCTGGGGGTTTCTCTGGTGCCGATCCCCCTGCCCCGGCAGGGTGCCGGTCACGGGCAGGCCCTGACCGAAACAGGGGGGCAGTTTGCCAGTGCCAGCGCCCTGCGCACGCTCTGGCAGAGCGGCGGAGCTGATGCCGCGGCTCCCTATGTTCCGGCGGAAGTCCTGCCGCTCTACCGGGAAGCCTATGCCGCCGGGCGGTACACCGATCCCGCGGCCGCCCAGCGCTGTCAGCTGGCGCTTCTGCGCAGCCGGTGCGCAGGAACCGCACCGTTTGCCCAGGTGCGGGGCATTTCGGAAGGTCTGGAGCACCGTCTGGAAGCCGCCGTGCGTTCCAGCACCACCCATGCAGAGCTGCTGGACAGCCTGACCACCGTGCGCTATCCACGGGCACGGATGCGCCGCCTGGCCATGGATGCCGCTCTGGGCTATTCTGCCGATGCCTTCCCCGCCCTGCCGCCCTATCTCCACCTGCTGGGGGCGCAGAAGGATGCCCTTCCCCTCCTGAAGGCTGCCGCACTGCCGGTGTCCCACTCCCTTGCGCGGCTGGCCGAGCAGAACGCCCCCTGCCGGGCGGTGGTGGATGCACAGCTGCGGGCCTGTGATTTTGGCGCGCTGTGTCGTAAAAAGCCGGAGCCGATGGGGAGCGCACTTCGTCAAAAAATTATCTTTTTGACGAAATAGCAAAATTTTCTCCTGAAATTTTTACATTTCCACACTTGTATCCCGGCAGCGGTTCGGTGTATCATAATGATAGTATTGGATACAACGAAGCGTCCCCAGCCTGTGGGACAAGAGGAGGAACTCCATGGCATTACACGTTCTGGACGAAGCCAACCGCTGCCTCGGCTGCAAAAAGCCGATGTGCCAGCAGGGCTGTCCCATCCACACCAACATCCCCGAGGTCATCCGTCTGCTCAAGGCAAACGAGCTGGATGCCGCAGGCCGGATGCTGTTTGAGAACAACCCCCTGACCACGGTCTGCTCTCTGGTCTGCAACCACGAGAACCAGTGCGAGGGCCACTGCATCCGCAACCGGATGCCCAGCCACGATCCTGTCCACTTTTCCATCATCGAGGACTATATCTCCACCACCTATGCCAACAAGATGACGGCAGGCCCCTCCCCCAAGAACGGCATGAAGGCCGCTGTGGTGGGTGCAGGCCCTGCCGGCCTGACCATTGCCGTGCTGCTGGCGCGCTGGGGCTATGATATCACCATCTTCGATGCCCGGGATAAGATCGGCGGCGTGATGCGGTACGGCATCCCCAACTACCGCCTGCCCGACAGCGTGCTGGACGATTTCCAGTACCGCCACCTTGAGCTCAAGGGCATCCATGTCCGGCCCAACACCACCATCGGCAAGACCATCACCATCGACGACCTGTTCCGCGACGGCTACAAGAGCGTGTTCATCGGTGCCGGTCTGTGGAAGGCCAACGCCATGCACATCAAGGGCGAGACCCTGGGCAACGTGGCCTTCGGCATCGACTATCTGGCCAACTCCAAGGCCTTCCGGCTGGGGGATGACATCGCCGTGATCGGCGTGGGCAACTCGGCCATGGACTGCGCCCGCACCGCCATCCGCAACGGTGCCCGCCATGTCACCTGCTATGCCCGCCGGGACGAGAGCTGCATCAGCGCCTCTGAGTACGAGGTCAGCTATGCCAAGCTCGAGGGCGTGGGCTTCCGCTTCTGCAAGGCCCCGGTGGAGATCCGGGAGAACGGCCTGATCTGCCGCGACACGGTCAAGAACGAAGAGGGCAAGTTCGTGCAGGTGGAGGGCAGCGAGACCTTCTACCCCCACACCGGTGTCATCGTCTCGGTGAGCCAGGGCTCGGAGAGCAACCTCGTCAAGACCACCACCGGCATCGAGACCGACCAGAAGGGCCTGCTGACCGTCAGCGAGGACGGCAGCACCACCCGCGAGGGCGTGTTTGCCGGCGGCGATGCCGTTATGGGTGCCCGCACCGTGGTCGAGGCTGTGGCCATTGCCAAGCAGGTGGCCGAATCCATGGACAAGTACATGAAGAGCCTGCCTGCAGATACGACCCCCGATCCCTACGCCGACATCCCCACCTTCCAGACCCCCACCTCAGACGTTCTGGGCAAACAGGAAGTCAAATAATGCTTTTCCCGCCCGGCTGGTCTGTCCCGCCGGGCGTTTTATTTCTCACTGGTTTCCATTTGATTTCCAATTTGTAAATTTTGCGTCCATTTATCCATCTTTACTGTTTCTTAGTTGACCCCTTTTTCCGTTTTTCAGTATACTAGTCATATATCCGTATGCATTTTGTACACTGCGGAAATATTTTCTCGAAAGGTCGGTGGACATTATTCTCAAGGCATCCATCCCCAAACTGCGGGAAAAATTATTGGAAGCGCTTCAAGCGGTGCTGCCCATCGTGGCCATCGTGCTGGTGCTCTGCTTCTCCATTGCTCCCGTCTCCCCCAGCATCCTGCTCTGCTTTCTGCTGGGCGCGGCTATGATCATTGTGGGCATCATGTTCTTTACGCTGGGTGCGGAGATGAGCATGAGCCCCATGGGCGAGCGGGTGGGCGCAATGCTCACCAAAAGCCGGAGCGTGCCGCTCATCATCGGTGTCGGCTTTCTGCTGGGCTTCCTCATCACCATCTCGGAGCCCGACTTACAGGTATTGGCCAATCAGGTGCCCTCCATCCCCAACATGACCCTCATCCTCTCGGTGGCGGCAGGCGTGGGGCTGTTCCTCGTGGTCGCCTTCCTGCGTATGCTGCTGGGCATTGCCCTGCCCAAGCTGCTGGTGGTGTTCTACGGGCTCATCTTTGTGCTGGCCGCCTTTGTGCCAAAGGAATTTCTTTCCGTGGCCTTTGATTCCGGCGGCGTGACCACCGGCCCCATCACCGTTCCTTTCATCATGGCGCTGGGTGTCGGCGTGGCCGCCATCCGTTCCGACCGCCATGCCGCGGACGACAGCTTTGGTCTGGTGGCGCTCTGCTCCATCGGCCCCATTCTGGCGGTGCTCATTCTGGGCATTGCGTTCCAGGCCAGCGACAGCACCTACGTTCCGCCCATCCTGCCCAACGTCAGCGATTCCGTGGAGCTGTGGCAGCTCTTCCACGAGGGCCTGCCCACCTATATCAAGGAGATCGCCACCTCCCTGCTGCCCATCATCGCCATGTTCGGCGTATTCCAGCTGGCGGCCCTCAGGCTCGACCGCCGGACGCTGGGCCGCATCGGCGTGGGCCTTGCCTATACTTATATCGGTCTTGTGCTATTCCTCGCAGGCGCAAACATCGGCTTTATGCCCGCCGGTAATTATCTGGGTCAGGTGCTGGCAGGCCAGAGCTTCCGCTGGCTTCTGGTGCCCATCGGGATGCTCATCGGCTACTTCATCGTCAAGGCCGAGCCCGCCGTCTATGTGCTGAACAAGCAGGTCGAGGAAGTGACCGACGGTGCCATCTCTGCCAGCACCATGGACGCAGCCCTCTCGGCAGGCGTTTCCCTCTCGGTGGGTCTTGCCATGGTGCGGGTGCTCACCGGCATCTCCATCCTGTGGTTCCTCATCCCGGGCTATGCCTTTGCCATCGGCATCTCCTTCGTGGTGCCCAAGCTCTACACCGCCATCGCCTTTGACGCGGGCGGCGTTGCTTCCGGCCCCATGACGGCCACCTTCCTGCTGCCGCTGGCGCAGGGTGCCTGTGTGGCCGTGGGCGGCAATATCGTCACCGATGCCTTCGGCGTGGTGGCCATGGTCGCCATGACCCCCCTCATCACGGTGCAGCTCATGGGTCTGATGGCCCAGCTCAAGCAGCGCAGGGCCCGGCAGGCACAGCCTGTGCCCGCCGCCGCGCTGGCCTTTGCCGACCTGCCGGATGATGCCATCATCGAGCTGTAAGGAGGTTCTGCTGTGAATACTTTATACTGGCTCATCACCATCACCGACCGCCACTCCACCGATGCCTTTCTGGCCCTTTACGAGGAGCACGGCATCACGGTCAGCCTGCGCACGGTGGGTGCAGGCACGGCGGTGCGGGAGACCCTTTCCACCCTGGGGCTGGAGCAGACCGAAAAGGCTGTGCTCTTTGCCATGATCACCGCCGAGACCTGGCCCGGCCTGCAAAAAGACCTGCGCCGCAAAATGCGCATCGATGTACCGGGCACCGGCATTGCGTTCATCATTCCGGTCAGCAGCATCGGCGGCAAGCGGGCGCTGCAATTCCTGACCGAACACCAGACCTTTGCACCGAAGGAGGAAAGCACCTTGAAGGATACCCGCTATGAGCTGCTGCTCGTCATTGCCAATCAGGGCCACACCGGCTCCATCATGGACGCGGCCCGCGCCGCCGGAGCTGGCGGCGGCACCGTCATCCACGCAAAGGGCACCGGCATGGAGGGTGCCGCCCACTTTATGGGGGTGGAGCTGGTCAACGAGAAGGAGCTGGTGCTCATCGTGTCCCGCACCACCCTGAAAAACCAGATCATGCAGGCCATCATGCAGGGGGCAGGCCCCAAGGCGGGAGCCATCGTGTTCTCCCTGCCCGTGACCGATACGGCGGGTCTGCGGCTGCTGGACGAGGAGTAACGGTCTCGCCCTCTCAGGCGCTTTGCGCCAGCTCCCCCAAAGGGGGGAGCCCTTGGCAGCCACATCAATCCCGCTGTTCTGATGGGAAGCAACCGCATCGGGTGGATTTTCTTGAAGTTTTCCTGTATTATAAGGATAGTATGGGAGGTACTGCTATGAAATCTACTCGTCGCTGGCAGCAGTTTTTGCTGAACAGTCTGGCTATCATCCTGGGCAACGCGCTGTATTCGCTGGCGGTGGCCCTGTTTCTGGAGCCCGCCGGGCTCATCACGGGCGGTGCCACCGGCATCGCGCTGGCCTTCGGGCGGCTGACGGGGCTCTCCGTCTCCGGTTTCCTCTTCCTCTTCAACATGTCCATGCTGGTGTGGGGCTGGGCGGTGCTGGGCAAGAAGTTTGCGCTGAACACCCTTGCCAGCAGCGTGCTGAGCCCCGCCTTTCTGGCGCTGTTTGAGCGGCTGCTGGACGGCCGGGTGCTGACTGAGGATATCTTCCTCTGCACCATCTTCTCGGGTCTGGGCATCGGCGTTGCGCTGGGCATGGTCATCCGGGCGGGCGCTTCCACCGGCGGCATGGATATCCCCCCGCTGGTGCTGCAGAAATGGTTCCGCTGGCCGGTGTCCATCACCATGATGCTCTTTGATATCGCCATCCTGCTGGTGCAGGCGGCGTTCAGCCAGCCGGAGCAGGTGCTCTACGGCATCGTGCTGGTCATCACCCACACCATCGTCATGGACAAGATGCTGATGCTGGGCGACAGCCGCACCGAGGTCAAGATCATCAGCACCCGGTCGGATGAGATCCGCACCGCCATTCTGGCCGAGATCGACCGCGGCGTGACCGTGCTCCACGGTGAGGGCGGCTACACCGGCGAGCCCAGCGAGGTGCTGCTCAGCGTCATCTCCAACCGGGAGCTGCCCCGGCTGGAAAAGCTGATTCATTCCATCGACCCCGCCTGTTTCCTCATCGTCAGCCGCGTGACCGAAGTCAGCGGCCGGGGCTTCTCGATGGAAAAGGAATACCAGTAAATTTCCTTGACAGTGTTTCTGCTATCTGCTATATTGATATCAGAATAACAAAGTCGATTTTGGGCTTTCGCACAGGGACCCCCCTGCCTTTTGGGGTTATCTGTACGAAGGCCCGTTTTATTACAGGAAAAAGGAGCCAACTATGAAAATCACTCAGATCCCCATGGGGGCCCACAATGCCCAGCTGACCTGCTACCTGCAGGATCCCTGCACCGAAATGCCTGCTCTGGACCGCTGCCCTGCGATCCTGATCTTTCCGGGCGGAGCCTATGCCTTCTGCTCAGACCGGGAAGCCGATCCTGTAGCGCTGGCCTTCCTGAACGCAGGCTACAACGCTTTTGTGCTGCGGTACAGCGTCTCCCAGAACTGTCCGGTGGAGGAGGTCTATACCAATGCCTTTGCCGAGGCGCAGGAGGCCATGGACTACCTGCACCAGAACGCTGGTGACCTGCACATCGACCCGGAGCAGATCGCCGTGGTTGGCTTCTCTGCCGGCGGGCATCTTGCCGCCTCGGTGGGCACCATGGGCCGGGTCCGTCCTGCGGCCATGCTGCTGGGCTACGCTGTGTTCAGCGTCCCGGGCAAGGCGTTGGGCATGGAGCTGCCGGACAAGATCGCCGCCTACATCGCGGAAAACGTCACCGCCAACGTCCGTCAGCTGGAGGGCACCATCAACAAGATCATGGCCTATAAGGATCTTCTGGGCAACGACACCGATGAGGAGACCGTTACCCGGGCCATCCAGGACATGCTGCGCCGCAACAACGAGTACATCCCCTCCCCCGAAGCGATTTTGGAGTACATCAGCAAGTTCTACAGTCTGGACGAGGCTGTCATCCGGGGCCAGCAGCGCATCCGGGACGCGGTGCAGGCCCGGCAGATCGCCATGTACCTGATTCGCTCCATGACGAACCTGTCTCTGGACGATATCGGCAAGCAGTTCGACAACCGGGACCACTCCACCGTCCTCTACTCCATCCAGCAGGTGGAGAAGAAGATGAAGAAGGACGCCGCCTTCGCGGAGACCGTCAAGGAGATCAAAACCAACATCAATTCCAAGCGCTGAAAAGCGCTGATTTCTCCACGTTTCGTGTGGAAAACCAAAAACTTTCCTGTGGAAAAGCAGCCTTCGTTTTTCTTCGTGGAAAACCGTCCTGTTTTTTCCACGATTCTTTCCATCGACGAAAACCTTGCGCCATCAGGGTTTTCGCTTCTTTTCCACAGTTTTTCGCTCTGCGACTGCTTTTTCTAAAAATATATTCTTTTCTTTTCTTTCAAAGGGGTTTCCCCCCGTCTATCCCAATCAGAGAGGAAGCGTTCCTATGATGAAATTTTCCTGCGAGAAAGCCCTTCTCCAAAGCGCCATTGCCATCACCAGCCGGGCAGTGGCCCAGAAAAGCTCCATTCCCGCACTGGAAGGCCTGCTTCTGCATGCCGACCACTATCTGACCATTTCCGGCTACAATATGCAGACCGGTATCCGCACCCGGGTGTCCGCCGATGTCACCGACGGCGGTGATATCGTGCTCAATGCCCGGCTGTTCGGTGATATCATTCGCCGGATGCCCGACGACGTGGTCACCTTTACCGCCGATGACAAACAGATGGTCCATCTCAGCTGCGGCGACGCCGATTTTGATATCCTGGGCCTCTCCGCTGCCGACTACCCCGATCTCCCCGAGGTGGAGGACGAGTTCTCCGTCTCCATCCAGCAAAAACGGCTCCGGGCCATGATCGAGGAGACCGCCTTTGCCGTCTCCACCAATGAGAGCCGCCCGGTCCACACCGGCGCCCTCTTTGAGATCACCGACAAGGGCCTTACTATGGTGGCCGTGGACGGATTCCGTCTGGCGGTCCGCCGGGAACCTCTTGAAAAAGTGGACGGCGGCGCCTTTTCCTTCGTGGCTCCCGGTTCCGCCCTCAACGAAGTCAAGGGCATCTGCACCGACAGCGAGGACCCCGCCTCCGTCACGCTGGGCAAGCGCCACATTTTATTTGAGGTAGGCGACACGGAACTCATCTGCCGCCGGCTGGAAGGCGAGTTCCTGGATTACAAGAACGCCATCCCCCGGAAAAATCCCATCTCCGTGACGGCCGATACCAAGGCCCTCATCGAGAGCATCGACCGGGTCAGCGTGGTGATCTCCGACAAGCTCAAAAGCCCGGTCCGCTGCATCTTCGACCATGACAAGGTGTTCCTCTCCGCCAAGACCGGAAACGGCGAGGCCAAGGATGTCTGCCACATCAGCGGCGACGGCCAGGGTCTGGAAATCGGCTTCAACAACCGATATCTCATGGAGGCCCTGCGCTATGCCCCGGCTGACACGGTGAAGATCGAGCTCAACACCGGCGTCTCCCCCGCCATCATCGTCCCCACCGACGGCGAGGAGAGTTTCCTCTACATGGTGCTGCCTGTCCGGCTCAAGAGCGCGGAGTGACCCGGCAGAAAATGACCCGGATCCCGGGACTGGAAGCGAGGATGCGGACCTTCTTTCAAAGGCAGCCCATTCTGTTGGCTGGAACGGGGCGTTTTTGGCCCAAAAACAGGGGGTCTGGAGATGCTGGCATCCGTTCTATGGGAAACGGATCGGCTCCGGCGAAAAATAACGGCTGGAAACCGGCCGTTTTTCCGCTTTGTCGACGTACTTTTCCGCCGGAAACTGCTATGATAAACCAAAATCAACCGTAAATCCGTCAAAAATGCCCACGGCATGCAAGGAGAATTATGAAAACCATTACCATCACCACGGAGTTCATCAAGCTCCAGGACCTTTTGAAATTCGCAAATCTCGTGGAGACCGGCGGCGAGGCCAAGGAGCGCATCCAGTCCGGCGAAGCCACGGTCAACGGCGAGGTCTGCACCATGCGGGGCAAGAAGATCCGTCCCGGCGATGATGTGGTGTTCCAGGGAGAGCACTACACCGTGGCTTATGCGGATTGAGTCTCTGGAACTGGAACAGTTCCGGAATTACCGTCTTCAGACGGTGGACTTTGATCCCCGCTGCAACGTGATCTTCGGGGCCAACGCCCAGGGCAAGACCAATCTGCTGGAGGCCATCGTCTACCTCTCCTGCGGCAGATCTCCCCGGGCCCGGTCCGACCAGGAGATGATCGGCTTTGACGCCGGAGCCGCCCGGCTGACCGCCACGGTGCTGGCCCGGGAGCGGGAGTTCCGGGTCCAGGCGGAGCTGTTCCGGGACCGGCGGCGCAAGCTCTCCGTCAACAAGGTCCCCGCCAAAAACAGCGCCGCCCTCAGCGAGGTCTATCACACCGTCTACTTCCGTCCCGAGGACCTCTTCCTCATCCGGGAAGGGGCCGCCGCCAGACGGAAGTTCCTGGATACTGCGTTATGTCAACTTCGCCCCCGGTATGCCGCGGCGCTCACGGAGTACAACCGGCTCTACGAGCACAAGACCCGCATCCTCCGGGACAGCGAGGAGCGGCCGGACCTGCTGGCCGCGCTGCCGGATTTCAACGAGCAGATGGTGCGCTTCGGCGCCGTTTTGATCCATTACCGGGCCCAGTTTGCCCAAGCTCTGGGAAAGTATGCGGCGGTCCACCACCGGGAGTGCTCCGGCGGCAAGGAGACGCTGGAGATCTGTTACCAGACGGTATCCTCCGTCACGGACCCCTTGGGGGACCTGGCGGTGGTGACCGGGCAGCTGCGGGAGCATATGGAGCGGCACCAGATGGCGGAGCGGGCATCCCGGCTGTGCCTCTCCGGGCCCCATAAGGACGATTTGTCCGTCACGATCAACGGAAAAGACGCTAAGATGTATGCCTCTCAGGGACAGACCCGGACCGCGGCGCTGGCCATGAAGCTGGCGGAGCGGGAGATCTACCAGAACGCCACCGGGGAGTACCCGGTGCTGCTGCTGGACGATGTGCTCAGCGAGCTGGACCCCCGGCGCCAGGAATTCGTTCTCAACCGCATCGCGGGAGGGCAGGTGTTCATCACCTGCTGTGAGGACGACCGGCTGCCGGAACTGCTGGGGGGCAAGGTGCTGCACGTACACGGCGGGGAGCTGGTGTGAGCAGGCCCCGGAGGCAGGACATGTTCCACGTGGAACATTGCGAGGAGGATTGAGGGATGTATCTGCATATCGGACAAAACGAGATCATCCCCGACCGGCGGATCATCGGCATCTTCGACCTGGATAAATGCTCTTACAGCAAGCGGACCCGGGACTACCTGACCGCCGCGGAGCAGGAGGGCGTGGTGCTGGACGTGTCCGGCGATATCCCCAAGTCCTTCGTGGTGTGCGACCATCCCTATCACCGGCAGATCGTCTATCTCTCCCAGCTCAATGCCTCCACGCTGAAAAACCGGGCGGAGAGCGGACAGCTGGAGCTGTAAGGCGGCTTTTGCGAGGCGGGTTGCGGGTTCTGGAAGCGGGTCCGTCGTTTTCGATATTTGATTGTTTTGATTGTATAGTTGTTTTCAGGGCAAGGAGAAACGGGCCGGAACAGGCTCCGGCCCGGCTCTTCTTGCCTTGTGTCGGGGAAATTTCCCCTGAAAGGAGAAACCTACATGGCAGATCAAGAACGCTTGAATTCCACTGCGGTCGACGCGGAAAACGAGTACGACGCCTCGGAGATCCAGGTCCTGGAAGGCCTGGAAGCGGTGCGCAAGCGCCCGGGCATGTATATCGGCTCCACCTCCACCTCCGGCCTCCATCACCTGGTCTATGAGATCGTGGACAACTCCATCGACGAGGCCCTGGCGGGCTACTGCACCGACATCACGGTGACCATCAACCCGGGCAACACCATCACCGTCACCGATAACGGCCGTGGTATCCCCGTGGACATCCAGCCCCAGACCGGCCGTCCCGCTCTGGAGGTGGTTTTCACCGTCCTTCACGCCGGCGGCAAGTTCGGCGGCGGCGGCTACAAGGTGTCCGGCGGCCTTCACGGCGTGGGCGCCTCGGTGGTAAACGCCCTGTCCACCTGGCTGGAGGTGGAGGTGGTCAGCGAGGGCCAGCTCTATTTCCAGCGGTTCGAGCGGGGCAAGGCCGTCACCCAGCTGGAAAACCGCGGCCCCGCCCCCCAAGGCCGGGAGCGCGGCACTGTGGTGCGCTTTCAGGCGGACCCGGAAATCTTTAAGGAGACCACGGTCTACGAGTATGAGGTGCTGCAAAAGCGGCTGCGGGAGCAGGCCTTCCT
>ENA-ORSR01000627-ORSR01000627.1-human-gut-metagenome-genome-assembly--contig:-NODE-627-length-29568-cov-3.804866_pt1 | contig 29568 bp, 10 predicted proteins | sample MGYA00241901_ERZ509166 | MGnify/ENA primary metagenome ERZ509166 (study PRJEB26280, sample SAMEA2338860) | human gut metagenome | biome: human gut; feature: human-associated habitat; material: faeces... | reverse complement strand
CGTGTGAACGGCCATAAGATTGACAGGCAAGAACCATTGCAGACCGTACAAGGTAAAGAGGTGAACGTGAAGTTCAGCAATGATGTGCTGGCTCCCGGTCATGTGGCCGTGATTGACGCATCGTTGTTGCAACCGAGCCATATCCAAGGTGTGCGTAATCCTCTGCATTTTATTGATGAAGCGCAACCCAAGAAACGAAATGACGAAGCGAGCGTATTGTCTGCACGGAAAATCGCCGGGAACATTCGTCCGGAAGAAATCACATCGAGTATTACCGCTTACACCGGTGCGCCGACCGTAAACGAACGTGGTGAAGTTATACAGGGAAACAACCGCAGTGATGCCTTGCGTCTGATGTGGGAAAGCCATCCGGAACAGGCCGAAGCATATAGGCAATACCTGAAAGACCATGCGGAAGAGTTTGGTTTGCGTGCTGAAGATATTGCTGCCCTACAAAGTCCGGTGCTGGTAAATATGCTTCATGTGGACGATGCTACGGCTATTCCTCTGGGACAATACGTAGCACAGGACACCGAAAGCGGAGGTGTGGAACGAATCAAACCGAAAAATGCCTTACAGCGTATGGGAATCGAAGTACGTTCGTTTGCCAACCTGTTACTCAGAGCCTCGGACGATGAAGTGTCGTTTGCCGGGCTTGTGGATGCCAACGGTGCAAGTGTCCTAAAATGGATGAGCCAAAGAGGTTTCATCAGTCCCACACAATACAAGAGTGCGTTTGATAGCAAGGGTAACTTGACTCCCGAATCCAAGAATGATTTGCGTGGTATCATGTATCAAAGCATTTTCAAGGACGGTAGTACACGGTTGGAGGAAATGTTCAACGTATTGCCGGTAAAAGCACAAAAGGCTATTCTTGCCACTGCTTTTCGTGATTATGATAGTCCGAACAGTGAACGAATGGTAGATGAGATACAGAATTCCGTTCGTGCTTACTATGCTTTGTCCCAAGATAAAATGTTTGTAGAGGCAAAGAACTTCAAGGAAGCACGTACTGCCGTAGAAAGTTGGAAACGCCAGTATCAAATGGATGATGTCACTGGGGAAAGTTATCTCCCTGCTGATAATTTCAGTAACTTTGTCCTGCATTTGGCCGCAATGTATAAAGGTGAAAGCCAAAGCTTCATTCAAAATACATTCGGCAAGATTTATGACCTTATACAAGGCACACAGGAAGAAACTCTGTTCGAACAACCGGACAATACCCCTCGGACGCTCGTACAGGCTATTAAAGAAGCATTAAATTTAGATTACAATGGACAACAACGAAGCAATGTATTGGTTGGCGATACTGCAACAAGCCAACGAGGGCAGCAAGGAAGCAATGGAACTCTTGCGCCAAGAGAACGAGTTGAGAACGGAAATGGGACAACTGATGATACAGGAAGAACTGAAAGCATTGGTGGACAAAGCGAAATAGAATCTTCTTTATCACAAGAAGAAATGCTGTCTTCTGATGATACTGACAATCAACTTAGTGCAAAAATAGCAAGACGTATTGAAGTTCAAGAAGATGATTGGATTGAAAGCGGAAAGTATGGCGATACTTATAAACAGACAATTATTGTTGATGGTACTCATAAAGTTATAAAAGTTGATGCACCTGATACGAAAGGTAATTATATAGGTAGCGCTTATGAGTATGACGGTCAAACATTCGGAGACTTATTGGATGTTCTTAATTATATTGATGCATCTTTGTCTTTAGCCAATGCTGTTGCAGTGGCAGAGAAAGAAACCGATACTACTCCTACGGAGAAACAGAAAGAAGCTGGCAATTATAAGAAAGGTCATGTGCAGGTTGGTACATTCAATATCACCATTGAGAACCCGAAAGGATCCGTTCGTAGTGGAATAGACACAGAGGGCAACAAGTGGGAAACGATCATGCAGAACACCTACGGCTACATTCGTGGCACGGAGGGCGTGGATGGAGACCACATAGACGTGTTCCTCTCTGATGATATTGACGGGTGGAACGGACGCAGGGTGTTCGTGGTGGACCAGTATAATGAGGACGGCAGCTTTGATGAGCATAAGGTAATGCTTGGTTTCAATGAGACTGACGATGCCGAGGCAGCTTACTTCGCGAATTATGACAGCGACTGGGCAAATAATCACAAGACAGTGGTAACTGCCGTAAACTTGGAGGATTTCGAGAAATGGATAGATAGTAGCCACCGGAAGACAAAAGCGTTTGCAGAATACAAGTCAGTCAAAAGTGTTGAAGAACAGAGTTCAGGTACACAAGTCGACAGACTTTCTGAAATCAAGTCACGCATTGAAGAACTGCACAAGGAACAAGAAGCCGCACATGTTCAGAGTGATATATTTGAGGAAGCCCGCATTATTTCCGAAATAAACGACCTCTTTGCTGAACAGCGGAAGTTAGAACAAAGCAATTCCAATGAAGAAACGACAACACCGACTGATGCTGCATACACCATTACTCCGGCACAGTACACCACCAAAAGAGGTAAGGTGTTGGATATGCACCTTGTGGAGTTCAATAATGAATTAAGAGATACTGTTCGGAAGCACACCACAATGTTTGCCAAACAACTGAAAGGCTGGTGGGACAAGGAAAAGCAAGGCTTCATGATGCGGAGCAAGGAAGATGCTGAACGCTTGGCAGAATATGCAACCGATGCACAATCACAACCACCTTTGTCTTTGTCTGATTTGTCAGAAGTAAATGACGGCAATGTGCAGTTTTCAGAACCTCAACAACAGAAAGCCACGAAGCAGGAGGAAAGGCAGGAATATACTCCTATATGGCAATACTCTGTTTTTGTTGATAAAGAAACAGGGGAAACTACATTAAGTCGTGATGATGTGAGCGGTTCCATACCTATTGGTGATGCACGTTTTCGTCAGACAACCAACAGTCCAGAGGAAATGTTAGACATTCTTCGCAATCCTCAGAACGGTATGCAAGAAGTTTTGGATGCAGTTGGCATTTCGCTCGAAAATAAAATTAAGACCCGAGAACTTGATCGCAAGGCAAAGGATGAAATTCGTGACAAAAGGACAGATTTCGTTGTTGACAAGGAAATGGATAACAGATATTCTGTTCGTACTTTGATGAAGATGATTGATGCGGAAAAACAGGCTGTGATGGATTTAGGAGAGAAGCGTGGTGGAGACGTTTATCATGAAGGAAATATTATTTTCCTGACTAAAGATAGTGCAGATAAGTTTGCTAATGAAGTCCGAACTCTTATCAACGATATGCGGAGTGAGCAACAACAAGACAATTCGCAGAAAAAGACTGAAGCGAGTGGTAACCGTCTTGTTACTGATGAGCGTTATGCAGAACTTCGTGAGCGTATGCGTAAGAAGTTGCTCGGTCAAATGAATATAGGTATAGACCCTGAGATTCTTGCCATTGGAACAGAGATGGCTGTTTACCATTTGGAGAAAGGTTCACGTAAGTTTGCCGAGTATGCAACGGCCATGATTGCAGACTTGGGCGATGCCATACGCCCTTACCTTAAAGCATTTTACAATGGTGCGAGAGATTTGCCGGAGGTGGCAGAGAACGGACTGGATGCAGACATGACTCCATACGATGAGGTACAACAATTCGATGTGGCGAATTTCGATAAGAAAAGTATTGATGCGCTTGCTACCGCCGAAACCGTAACAAGAGAGACCGAGGTGGAGCAAGAGGCAGAGATTGCACAGGAACGTATCAAAAAAAGTCGCCCTGCACGTAAGAAGAATGAGAAAAAAGCAGTAAATTCACGGAATCAAACAGGTGGGTTATTTGGTGATTTACTTACTGAAAATGACAAGGCTGATGCAGAACTGCATCGCCAATTTGCAATGACAGTAAAGGCTGATATGCTTGCGGCTCTTGACAATGGGACAAAGCCATACAGAAGCATTTTAGACCTACGCAAGCGTGCAAGTGAGTTGGGAATGGAGGTAGATAATGATGGAAGAACTGATATTTTGTTGCAGGAACTTGTTGAGGACGGATTGGTCAGAGCTGCACGTGAGGTTATTGAACGTAAAGGAAGTGCTAGCAGAGAATCATACGATTTAATCTGCAAACTTTATGAAATGCAACCAACCATTTCGGCACGAAGCAGCAACCGTATAAAGATGCAGCAGTACTCCACGCCTCTTCCTATGGCTTGGATTGCCGGCCGATTTGCAATGGCTGACAAAGCAGACGGAAGCGTGTTAGAACCAACTGCGGGTAATGGGATGTTAGTTTTCACTATTCCAGTCGGACAGGTTCATGTAAATGAACTTGACAAAACACGACTGGACAACCTACGTGAACAGGGATTTGCACAAGTAACACAGCAGGATGCGACAGAGCCATTCGATGGCGATGTGCGTTATGATGTTGTTATCGCCAATCCCCCATTCGGAAAGCGTGAGGCAGTTGAGTATGATGGAAAGAAGATACCGGGACTTGACCCGCAAATAACATTGAACGCTCTTTCAAGCATGAAAGATGACGGCAGAGCCGCTATCATCATCGGTGGAAATATGGAGTATGCGAACAATGGTGCTATAAAGAGCATGAAACCATTTTTCACCTACTTATATGACCACTATAACGTGAAAGGCGTTATTGACATGGGCGGTGGACTGTATGCGAAGCAAGGTACAACATTCCCCACTCGTATGATACTGATAGATGGCCGCAGAACCAATGAGGAACGGGCGCAGACTGCCGTATACCCTCCTGTGGAGAACAAAGCAATCCGCAAGGCTGAAAGTTTTGACGACCTGTACGAGATTATTAACGAAGTATTGAATTTTAATGAAAAGACAAATGGAACAGAAGTATTACGTAGCCAAGGAGGGCGACATCTGTCTGTCGCTGACAACGCATCCGGGGAAACTGACGGAGCAGGACATAATAGACAATCTGAGGCGGATGATGAGAGTGGAAGCCAAACAGAACGGAGAGGAAGAACCGGATTGGAGGGAAACTCTGAGAGCGGCCAACGACCTGTATTGGGAAAACGTGGACAGAATGATACAGTTGGCGAGACCGGGAGAGGAACTGATACCATTGGAAAGCCTTCAACTGACGGAAGAGGACTTGAACAACGAACTGTGGGAAATGAGCCTCAGCCAGTGGATGGAGTGGACGTTCAACGAATCGGACTGGGATTAAAAGGAAAACCCAAGAAAAGAGATTTGACTGAAGAAAAACTTCCTTATCGTCCTCATAATACAGCATTCAGACTTGAAAGCGTTGCCCCCGCAGCTATGGTCGAGGCAATGGATAAAGTGCTTTCTCAAATTGAAGCACAGCACGGCAGCATAGATGAATTTGTCAAGACAGAACTCGGATATGATACCATTGCTGAAACGTATCAAGCACTTGCCGCCGAGCAGATGGACAGTGTCGCTATGGCAATCTATCAGATGAAACAGGAACAAGCCCTTATTATAGGCGACCAAACTGGTGTTGGTAAGGGGCGCCAAATGGCAGCACTTATTCGTTGGGCAGTGCAACGAGGTGAGAAACCTGTATTCATCACACAGAAAGCAGACTTGTTCTCCGATATTTACCGAGACTTGGTAGATGTTGGAAGTGGAGACCTCGTGCCGTTTATATTCAACTCTGACGGTGCTATGGTTGATAGCAAAGGTAATACAGTACACAAACCTCTATCTTCCGCAGAAATGGCAAAAGTCTTTGCATCGGGAGCATTGCCCGAAGAATATGACTTCGCTGTACTCACCTATTCGCAGGTAAACACTGGCGATGTTGTCAGTCAGCAAGAAATGGAGGAAGCTGCCAAAAAGAGTGGCGCACGCACCAAGAAAAGCAAGAACGTGAAGAATGGCAAGGCTACCCCGAAAGCCACATTCTTACGTGCCATTGCAAAGGATAACTATCTGTTCCTTGATGAAAGTCATACGGCGGCAGGTTCGAGCAATACAGGTGCCTATCTGCAAAGTATTCTTCGTGGAGCGAAAGCCGCCACATTTGCAAGTGCTACGTTCGCAAAGCGTCCCGACACAATGCCTTTGTATGCAATTCGTACAGCGATGAGCCAAGCAAAGGTTGATCCGGATAAGATGATTAGTATCATTGAGAAAGGCGGTGTAACTCTGCAAGAGATTATGAGTCGTGAATTGACTAATGCAGGGCAAATGGTACGCAGAGAGCGAGATATGAGCGATGTTGTTACCGATTGGAAAACAATCACTGACCCCGAAACTGTTAGACGTGCAAGAGAGAATTACGACCGTACCATAGCAGCATTCAATGCCATTATCAAATTCCAAGAGGACTACGTAAAGCCGATGATTGAAGCATTGGATATGGAACTTGCTGTTATGGCAGAGAGCGCAGGTGTGAAGCGAGGCACAGATAAAATGGGCGTTGAGAACGTGCCATTTGCAAGCAAGACCTACAACTACACCAAGCAGCTTATGCTTGCCCTCAAAGTCAATGCTATTGCAGATGAAGTGGAAGGCGAAATCAATGCAGGTCGCCACCCTGTTATTGCGTTGGAAAGCACAATGGAGAGCAGTATTAAGGACTATGCCGCAGGAGAAATCATTGATGAGCCAACATTCAGTGCAAGCCTACTGAAAGGACTTGACACCGTTATGCAGTACACCGTCAAAGATGAGGACGGTAACGAACGCCACGAGCGATATTCTCCACAGGCATTAGGTCCGGCAGGAGAAAAAGCATATTATGAGTTGCAGGATTTCATTCGTGAAAGCACAAGCGATATCTTTATCAGTCCACTTGATGCCATTATCGAGCGTCTGAACAAGAAAGGATACAAAGTAGGTGAATTGACAGGACGTAATATGTATGTTGAGCGCAACGATGACGGACGTGTCGTTGTCAAGCGTAGAACTGACAAAGACAAAAAGAAAATGCAGAGAGAGTTCAACAGTGGTGTTCTTGATGTCCTCATCCTCAACAAGTCTGCATCAACAGGTATCAGTTTGCACGCTTCAGAGAAATTCAGCGACCAACGTCAGCGTTCTATGATTATAGCACAGCCGCTGAGCGATATTAACGACTATATGCAGATGATAGGACGTATAGACCGTACAGGACAGGTGCATAGAGGTTATTACATCAACCTCGGTTTGCCTGTACCCGCCGAGAACCGTTTCCTGATGATGCTTTCCACCAAACTGAAATCGTTGAACGCTAATACCACGACCTCACAGGATAGTGAAAGTAATGATGTGGAAGCACCGGATTTACTCAACAAGTATGGTAGTCAAGTTGTTGTTGAGTATCTTCGTGATAATGTAGATATATACGAGAAAATGGGTACTCCTTTGAAAAAGGGAGGACTCGGAGGTGGTCGTGTGCAGGCAAGCGAACTTGAAGATTACAAACCGCAAGAAGATGATGCACGCAAGATTACAGGTTATGTCGCTCTATTGGCAACAAAAGAGCAGGAGGAGTTTTACGATGATGTCGTAAGGCGTTATAACGAATTGATTAAATATCTCAATGATACCGGCAGTAACGACTTAAAGATTACTGTAATGCCACTCCGCGCAACGACTATCGAGAAACGCATATCTTCTGAGGGCATAGACCCTGATGGAAACAATCCATTTGCTCGCAATTCATTTGTTGAAAAGGTGGAAATGGATGTGTTGAGAAAGCCGATGAAAGCGGATGAGATACGCAAGGTAATAGAACAGATAAACAAGGGTGTTGAGCCGAATACCTATCTTGACAATGTTATTGAAACTATCCGCAAGGAGGACGAAGTTAGAATTGCTGCAGAAGATGAACGCTACGAGAAATCAAAGGCAAAAGCCATTGACGACATAGCCAAGCAGACAGAAAAAATCAATGGTCAGAAGAAACGCAGCGATGAAGAAAAGCGTGTTGCCATAGATAACTTTATCGCAGAGACCAATGAAAAGGTAGAGGCAAAGCATAAGGACAACATCTTGCGACTCAACACGAACAGCGACCAGATGATGCGCCGCTTGAGAATGTTTGAAGTTGGCAAGTCTTATCTTGTGCCCGATAACCTTGAGTCAATGATTTTCGACTTTGCTACTTCTGCTATCTTCTGTGGCTACAAAACAAAGGATAGCAAGATTACAGCCTCAACAACACTTGCGGTATTTGCTACCCTTGACGGTCGCAGACGTATTGAAATTAAACTTTCACAGATTGATGCGTTGCGAAGCATTGACAAGGTAACCAATGATAATTGGGATGCTGCACGTGCCACCACACTTGATAATTGGGATAGTCAGATACCAAGTGAGACACGAAAGACAGGTTTCATTATGACAGGTAATATCTTGCAGGCTATAGCCGATACACAAGATGAATACGGAGGCTATCCTGGACAACTCATTAGTTATACAGACATTGACGGTAATGTTCACGATGGTATCTTAATGCCCGACAAATGGAATGCTTCTATGCTGAAAACGAGCGGTGCTCCATTGAGCAGTCGTTTACAACAGATAAAAGACTATACTCCTATAACAAGCCACGATGGAAAGGTCGAGATTATGGGTAACAGTTGGGCAAAGATGTTCTACCTCACTGTTCCAAAGACAAAGAAAGACGGTGCGGTTTACTACGAGAACAAAACCTTGCTTCGTGCCGCAGGTGGAAACTTCTACCCTTACCGAGGAAAGTTGCGTGCGGATATTCCCGAGGAGCGCATAATAGAAGTTGTCAAGGAACTTGCCAAATTAGGCGTAAAAGTAAAGGATGACACAACTGATATTCTCCAACGTAACGGCATTGGTGCATATAACGATGATGAAGTCAGTTATGAGAATGACCCAGTGGCAAAGCTGCTCGGTCAGTCAAGGAGAACGGCAAAGCAGCGGAGGAAATTTGCACGGCGTGAACGCCAAAGAATGGCAGAACGTGTGGAAAGCCTTGCAGAGAAACTGCATCTTGACAATGTGGAGGTTGTTACTGATGCTTCCGTCTTGGATGGAAAGAAGCAGCGTGCAAAAGGCTTCTACTCGAAGAGTACAGGGAAGATAACCATTGTTATTCCCAACCATACAAGTACGTTTGATGTTGAACAGACACTGCTGCATGAGGCTGTGGCGCACTATGGTTTGCGCCAGTTGTTCGGAGAACATTTTGATACATTCCTTGATAATGTATTCAACAATGCCGATGAGAACATACGCAGACGCATTGTAGATATGGCTGCAAAAAACGGTTGGGATTTCCATAAGGCTACCGAAGAATATCTTGCTTCGCTTGCAGAAGATACTGAATTTGAGAACATCAACGCAAGTTGGTGGCAACAGATAAAGGATTTCTTCTTGAATATGCTTCATAAGATAGGCTTTGAGGATTTCAGAGGGGTTACTCTATCGGACAACGAACTTCGCTACATCTTGTGGCGCAGTTACGAGAACCTTGCGGAACCGGGCAGATACAGAAACATATTGGGAGAAGCCGCTGATGTGGCAAAGCAGTATGAACTGAAAGTCGGAAATTATGCGGTTTCCGACCCACATCATCAGACTGTTGCAGAAAGTGATGATGCACTATACCGTACCGGTGACCCGGAAATACATGAAAGGGAGTTGGCTCGTGACCGTTATGAAAGGCGTGTAAAAAGCGGTATGTTCCAATCACAGGAAGCATTACAGGACAGTATGCTCGGCTTGAAAGAAGCCATGACTGCAATCCTTGGCAAGGAAACAAACATTGAGGATGTGGACGGATTTGAAAACGCATACTTGGGAGAAAACCGTCTGTCAAGTGTGAACAAAGCCGAAGCCGATGCGTTTGCCCACACCCTGTTCAAGCCCATGCTTGATGAGGTTGCCAAACTTGCCAGGACTGAGGCAGAGCGTGAGGAATTGACTGATTACATGATGGCGAAACACGGCCTTGAACGCAATACATATATGCGTAATGAAGCAATCAATAACGGAGCAACCGATGCAGACCAAACCGACTATGCCGGACTTACAGCCCTTACAGGTATGGATAATGTTGCTGATGCCGAAACGGAAGCACAGATAATGGTTAACGATTACGAACAGGCACACGACACTACCGACCTTTGGAAAAAAGTCAATGCCGCGAGCAAAGCAATACTTTCAAAGTCATACGAATGTGGCATGATGAGTAAAGCGACCTTTGATAAAATTTCAGATATGTATGATTTTTACATTCCGCTACGTGGTTTTGACGAAAAGACCAGTTCTGAAGCATACGCATATCTGACGCACAAGCAAAGTGCATTCAATGCTCCTATCAAGAAAGCGGAAGGACGCAGGTCGAAAGCGGATGACCCGTTTGCCAACCTGCAATCAATGGCAGAAGGTGCTATCATGCAGGGCAACCGGAACAAATTGGTAAAACAGCGTTTCCTTAATTTCGCCCTCAACCATCCGAGCGACCTTGTCAGTGTGAGCGACATTTGGGTAGAATACGATACGGTGGCCGACGAATGGAAGCCAGTGTTTCCTGACAACATAGACAGTACAGATACTCCCGAAGTGGTGGAACGGAAGATGCTGGACTTTGAAACTAAAATGGAGTCATTGGCACAGCAATATCCTGACCGGTACAAGCATGGCAAAGATACCGTGAATATTCCTTACCGTATTGTGGAAAGCCGGGATATGAGGCAGCACCAAATTGTAGTGAAGCGTGGCGGCAGGGACTATGTGATTACCATAAACGGCAATCCACGTGCGGCACAAGCATTGAACGGACAGACAAATCCCGACAACGATATGTCGGGGGCAATCGGGGCCATTCTCCGTGCCGGTGAAAACATCAACCGACAGTTGAGTGCGTTCTATACCACACGCAACCCGGACTTCATCGTATCGAACTTCATGCGAGATATGCTATACACCAACACCATGACTTGGATAAGGGAAAGCCCGAACTACGCACTTCGTTTTCATCGCAATTATATGTATGCCAATCCTGTAAGGATAAAGCAACTCTTGGCAAAGCACCGCAAAGGGACACTTGACATGAGTAACAAGACGGAAGCGATGTTTCATCAGTTCATGATGAACGGAGGAGAAACAGGCTATGCCAATATCCGGGACATTGAACAACATAAGAACGACATACGCAGGGAACTGAAAAAATCAAACGGCAAGATTCCTGTAAAAAAAGCATGGGACTTGTTGGGCGGACGTTTCGATGAGTACAACCGAGCCGTTGAGAACTGCGCCCGTTTTGCCGCTTTCATGACATCACGCGAAATGGGCCGGAGCATTGACAGAGCCATCTATGATGCAAAGGAGATAAGCGTAAACTTCAACAAGAAAGGCAGCGGAGCAAAATTCTATGACAGTACAGGGCAGACAAAGGCTGGTAATGCCAGTGCATTGGTATCGGGACTTGGTCGTAGCGGCTATGTGTTTTGGAATGCAGCCATTCAAGGTACGGCAAACTTTGGACGACAGATGAAACGCCATCCTGCCAAAGCTTTTACAGGTATTGCGGCGATGTTCCTTCTTGGTGCCATTGTTGCCTACTTGGGTGGCGATGATGATGACGATGATGACAAGAACGCATACTATAATCTTCCCGAATATGTAAGGCGCAGCAATATTCTTTTCAGGGCAGGAAACAGTTGGGTATCAATTCCTCTTCCGGTAGAATACAGGGCTGTTTACGGTATGGGCGAACTGATGATTTCCGTCCTTAACGGAAAGGAACATCTTACAGACGGAGAAATTGCCGAAGCCATAACAGGACAGGCTACACAGATATTACCTATTGATTTCTTGGAGGGCGGCGGAGGATTGAATGCCTTTGTACCGAGTGCCTACAAACCCTTGTGGGAAGCCTACGTTGCAGAAAAGAGTTGGACGGGTATGCCACTTTATAAAGACACACCTTACAACAAAGATATGCCCGAATGGACAAAGGCGTATAAGAGTGCCAATAAATACATTGTCGGATTGGCCAATGCCATGAATGAAGCTACGGGTGGAGACCCATATACAAAAGGAACGATTGACTTTAATCCGGCAAAGATTGAATATATGCTGAACGGTTATTTCGGTGGCGTGTTCGGAACAATCGACAAGTTGAGCAAGATGGTAGAAACCGTTACAGGCAACCGTGAGTACGACCCTCGCAGCTTCTTGTTGGCAAACAGGCTGGTCAAAGCCGGGGACGAACGCACCGAGTACAGGGCTGTGAACAATGAGTATTTCCGATTGAAAGAGGAGCATGACCGGTTGAAATCCCGATTGAAGCACTATGAAGAAGATACCGACAACGACATATTTGACTATGCGGAAAAGATTGATTTCCTTTACAATTCACCCGAATACGAGCGTTACGAAATCTTCGAGGATTACCGTGAAGACATTGACGACCTCTACAATGAATTAAAAGAAGCAATCAGTGACGAGGAACGCAAGGATATTGAAGCCGAGTTGAACGAACTCAAAAAGGAAATGATAGAAGAAATGAACAAAACCCGTAAATAGTTAAACATAGGATGATTGCCCGGAGCAGTATATTTGTTCCGAGCAATCATTAAAATGATAAAAATATGCATGTAAATAAAAGCGAAAGAAAATTGCTGCCAATGAGCCGTATAGCTCCGGGAAGAAATGATGCCGCCGAGATAGATACTGTTGTTTCTGCAAAACGTTATGGTGACCGCAGGGCATTTGACATTCTTATGGAAGCACAATACTATTGGAGCCAGATGGACGACTTTCGGAAAGACCGGGAGCGAAACAAACGCTATACCTATGGTTTCCAATGGGACGATATGATTTGTGTGGACGGAAAATCCATGAGCGAGGAAGAATACATTAAAAGTCAAGGCAACGTGCCTTTGAAAAACAACCTTATCCGTAGGCTTGTGCGAAGCGTGCTTGGCGTGTATCGAAGCCAAAGTAAAGAACCGACTTGTACCGCACGTGATCGGGATGAACAGAAACTTGGTGAAACGATGAGTACGATACTTCAATGCAACATGCAGCTTAACCGAATGAACGATGTATATGCCCGAACTATGGAAGAGTTCCTGATAAGCGGTTTTATCGTTCACCGTAAATCGTACGGTTGGCGTAATGGAAAAGAGGATTGTTGGACGGACTATGTACAACCCAATAATTTCTTTATCGACAACAACATGAGAGATTTCAGAGGTTGGGATGTTTCCGTGCTTGGAGAAGTTCACGACATTTCTTTCGGACAGTTGTGTGAACAGTTCGCATCAAGTCCGCAGGAATACAGACAATTGCGTGACATTTACAAGTGGGCGGCAAGGAAAGATTACATAACCACATACGCGGAGCGTTTCGGGTATAGCCGCTTGGAAAACTACGATTTTCTATTCACAAGCGAGCCGGGACGATGTCGTGTGATAGAGATATGGCGCAAGGAGCAAAAACCGAGATACCGTTGCCATGACTACCAAAACGGCGATATTTTCAAAATAGACGAAGAAGATTACGCACAAGTGGTGCTTACTGAAAATGAAGAACGTATGCGTATGGCCAAGGAAGCCGGTATGCCGGAAGATGAGGTTCCGTTGATAAAAGCTACTTGGTTTGTGGACGATTATTGGTATTTCTATTACCTTTCTCCTTTTGGCGACATATTGAGGGAGGGGGAAACGCCTTACGAGCATGGAAGCCATCCATATGTTTTCAAGGCATATCCGTTCATTGATGGTGAAATCCATTCATTCGTTGCTGATGTAATCGACCAACAGCGATATACCAACCGATTGATAACTCTCTATGACTGGATAATGCGTGCGAGTGCCAAAGGCGTGCTGATGATGCCCGAAGACTGCTTGCCTGATGGTGTGAGCATTGACGATATTGCAGAGAGCTGGACGGAATTTAACGGTGTCATCGTATACAAGCCGAGCAAAAGCGGAAAAGTGCCGGAACAGGTGGCCAATAATTCCACAAATATAGGCATTGCGGAACTGCTTAACATGCAACTCAAATTTTTTGAAGATATATCGGGAGTTACGGGCGCATTACAAGGAAAGCCCGGGTATTCCGGTGAAAGTGCATCGCACTATAACCAACAGACAGAAAACGCCACGAAGTCATTGCTCGACCTGCTTGAATGCTTCAGTTGTTTTGTAGTGGACGGAGCATATAAGGATGTGAAGAATATGCAGCAGTTTTATGATAGCAAACGTGTATTCAATATTGCAGGTAAGAGTGGTGCACAAATCGAATATGACCCGAAGAAAATACGTGATGTAGAATTTGATTTAAGCATTACCGAAAGCACTTCAACACCGGCATACAGGCATCTTGCTAACGATATGCTTATGCAGTTGTACCAGTCTCAGGCAATCAGTGTAGAGCAGCTGCTTGAGCATGGAGATTTCCCGTTTGCAGATGAATTGTTGCAAAGTATCAAATCACAGAAGGAACAGTTGGAGCAGGGCAAAGTGCCCGACGGTCTTTCTCCTCAATTGCTTCAACAGGTCGAACAAGGTGCAAATATAGATGCAGTAAATCAGTTACATAATGCAATGAGAACTTAAACCAAAGGGGCACATCATCACAGATATGCCCCTTTCTTTATTCTTTGGATAATTGGTCGCATTCAATCCATGTTCCTTCAGTATCATCAAAACGAACGGTACAACCGTATTTATCAGTATCTATATCTAATACAGTACCGCTTTTCCCATTATCATTGCACATCACCCGGTCTCCGATGTTAAACTTGTTGATATTGTCAAGTGCGAGCGGGTCACTGGTAAGTGTGGCAATGCCATCAATATTTCCGTACTTTCCCATTCTCTTTGGGATTTGAAAATGAATCAAGCCATGAGAAATACTGTTTTCGTTTCAATGCAATAACAGCAGAAGGAAGCATAGCTGAACCGTTTCCATAAGTCGTGCAGTAGAAGCATTCGCGTTCAAGGTCGCCCACAAACGTATTATGATTGATGTAGCCTTTCTGTTTCAACTTACGGAAATTCTTTCTATCCATAATGATAAGTTGACCTTTTTTCCCACCGGCAGGCATAACGTAGTAACGTTCTCCAGTTTCTTTGTGTTTTTCGTCTGCCTGTCTGACTGCTTCACGTAAACGAAGCGAAGCTCTGATTTTTCTGAAAATGTTCATTGTTCCTTGTTTTTATAGTTAAACTTATATTGTAGCTGCTGAAACAGCTTTTTTCTTTTTGACAACAAATCGTCCGATACGAAGCACAATCTTTGGAATTTCCATTTCAAAGAAACATATATGCAAGCCTATGGCTCTTGTCATTAGCAAGTCATCATGTTTACCGGTAATCGCTCCGAAAGCTCCGTTCGGTTTTTTCTCGTAACACAAATATTCGTCCAGACAACGTTCGTCACGTTCCGTGTATAAATTCTCACGAATAACCTTGACTAAGGTTGATATAATCATCGGTTTGGTTGAGACATTGGTATGGAAGCCGTATTTGGTAGGCAATCCCTCGCGTACGGCTTCTTCGGACTGACCACGTGCATAGAGATTAGGGTAAATCTCTTTGATTTGATTAAGGATGAACTGTGACTGGTCGCCATCTACCTGCCGCTCCTTGTCATGCGTTTCCAAGGTGTTGCTTTCTATCACCAAGAGTGAATTGTCATAAAAAGCCGCTATTTGTGCCGCTTTCCATGCAAGCTGGTCGATGTCGCAATGTCCGTACCATTGTGCCACTACGACAGGCTTGCCACCATCAATCATAAACAGACGGTCAAGCACAAGAACAACAGAGAAGTCTGCTTTATTGGAACGTCCACCCACATCGACAATCGTGAGGTAACGATTTGTAACAACTTCCTTTTCATCTGTTTCCGGCAACTCCCAAATATGCAACAATCCCTGTTTGTCTTTCACAAAACGCAAGTTCTGCAAAGCGTTCTTGCCCTCATCCGCATCGGCACAGACTTCACCGACATATTTAGGCTTCTTGCAGGTCTTGCGCATTGCATCGACCTTGTATTTGTCGAACACACGTGCTCCCGAATGTACGAAGGCTTCCACATCATCAGACGGAAATTCGGCAGCCATCTGCCCATGGTCATTGTACTTCCTGCGTTCGGCTATGTACCAATGGATAGCTTCGAGCGTAGCACCTTTTTCCCACAGCGACCAAAGATACTTACCGCATTCCTCACGTTCGGAATCTGTATTTTCATTGTCCCGATTCTGATAAAGCCATTCTGCAAAATCCCATTTTTCATTGTCCGAATCAAAAGCGAGTGTATATTGCTCGATGTCGAACCATGAAACGAACATTGCCTCGAACTGGGATTTCCCTTCTTTTGCGGCAGTATATTCGCGATGAAAGAAGTTCCCGGTGCCATTTGCTGTGCTTTCATAAACAATCATGGTGTAGGGCTTGAGGAGAATACCCGAACAGGCGGAGCGCACAATGTCTTCCGGTTTCTTTCCCTCCGTAGCCTTCCATATTCCCACTTCGGAGAGATGTACAAGATTGTAATCACCGCCACGACACGAATCCGGGCGTTCAGCCGTACCAATCTTGATTTTGCAGTTACGCTGCGGAATGCGCGATATACTTCCCGATTTTCCCACTCCTACAATCTTCGGCTCGTTCTCATTGTAGGCTTCATCAATTTTATAGAGCATTTCGACAGGATAACTTTTAATCATCCGGTCGAACATATCCTTGATTTCATCGGAGCCTGCGCCCTGATGTGCAATGATAAGTGAGTTTAAGCCGGTTTTGTGAAGCAACTGCAACCATGCCATATAAAGCTGTGAAGTGGTGGAACCACCCCATTGCCGTGCTTTAAGCAGGATGATGCGTATCGGTTTCCCTGCAATACGCAATTTCTCAAGCCGATCCACAAAACGCCGTTGAGGTCTTGTCAGACGAAACAGGACATCCTCACCACCGCCTTTGGCCTTGATATAGACAAATGTTGCCGCCCAAAACGGAAAATCCTCGCGGCTGCGTATTCGTACAAACTGCTCTATGACCTTCAAGCGATCATCCTGATTGTCTTCCACACCCATGTAGTCCGTGAGGAATTTGGAAATAGAACCGGCTTCGATGAGTTGGCGTACAAGCGGTACTTTCATGATACGTTCCGGTAACCACTGGGTATGTATAGGAAAGTCACTGATGGTACACTTTACACGTTTACCGACAGAACCTTCTCCGGTAATTGGATTGAACTTTGCATATACAATCGCATTGCGGCGTTCATTCTCTGTCAATATGTCCTTGATGGCCTTATCTTTCATGGTGCATGATTTTAACAGGCTTGTTTAGCAGAGCCATGATGAGTCCCAATACATAACACCAAAGATGCAATACGGCATTTATGCCCGGAAACAGGAAGCCTGCCACAAGGTAAAACAGCATCCATAACTGATAATACCGTTTACGTAATACCTCAAACGATATTGAACCAAACAGGGCGAAAACCAATCCGGACAATCCTACCGTTGGCGAATCCATTGTCGTGAAATATCCAAGGGTATCAACTGGAACTGTAACGGCAATCATATAGGCTGACAGCAATCTTCCTATCCCAATATCGTAAATGAAAATAATCGATAATAAACACCATGAATTGAGCAAGGCATGAAACATATTCGTATGGAAAAACGGATACAGCAAGCGTCCTGGCATATTACTTCCAGCGTAAATGCCGACAGTTTGCCAATCCCATTCTCCTGAAAATGACAAACACACAATCATGGCAGAAATCAGGAGAGCCGTAATCTTCTCAACTTTTCTTGCATCCATCGTTTTTTAGCCTTGCATATCATCATCTTGGCACTACCCGGCGTGAGGTAGAATTTCGGTGCGGGTTGAGCAATCACTTTAGCACACAGTTCAGAAATGGTAAGTTCCGGGTATTCTGATTTGAGAGCGACAACCCTTGTATGAATCTCCTCATACATTTCTTTCTTCAACGGCCACATACCGCTTAAATCGTTCTCACCCCTCATCATGGCGGAAACGACCAATGCTGCACGAATATCGCTGACCCAAAACCTCCGGGACGGCATGTTTACAATTACTTTATACACTTCAGGCATACGGATATAATCACACGATGAAATGTATTCATCGTATGCTCTCATCAAGTCGTTCATACGCTCCATAGAGTATTCCATAACTGCTCCTTTATGCTTCATTTTTCTTCCCGTTATAGTACCAAAGTTACCAATAGGAGCGTAAAAAGATAAACATGACATCCTGCTTTCCCTGCCTATTTTTGTCTTGTAGAATCTGACTATAAATTAAATTTTTGAATTATGCCTAATAATACGGAAGTTAAGAGCAATCGCGAGCGATACACAGAGCGATTGAAAGCAAAGTATCCGGACAGAGAATTTGCCGATGATGAAGCGTTATTCGGTCAAATCAATGACGATTACGATGGTTACGACAAGGAATTGTCCGGTTACAAGGAACGTGAAAAAGCACTGTCCGACCTGTTTGCAAGCAACCCGCAAAGTGCCGCTTTCCTTACTGACTGGAGAAAAGGCGAAGACCCTATCATCGGTATGGTGCGCAAATTCGGGGATGATTTCAAGGCCGCACTTGAAGACCCCGAAAAGCAGGAGGCACTTGCAGCCGCCAACAAGGAATTTGCGGAACGAATCGCCCAAGAGAAAGAGTACGAGGGAGAGTATCAGAAGAACCTCGACGAAACCCTGACCACCCTTGAAACCATGCAACAGGAAGAAGGACTGCCGGATGAGGACATCGACAGCGCAATGGATTTCCTTGTAGGCATTGTACGTGACGGAATCATGGGTAAGTTTACACGTGAAAGTATAGAAATGGCCATAAAAGCAATCAGGCACGACAGCGATGTGGAAGCTGCCGGACACGAGGGTGAAGTAAAGGGGCGCAACAGCAAGATTGAAGAAAAACTACGCAAAGCAGGCAAAAATGACGGTACAGCCGACCTTGCCGGTAAAAACGGTGGCGGCAGTGGCGGTTCACGGCAGATGCCTGACCTCGGTGCAATCGGGCGTTATGATGGTACACAGAACATTTGGGAGCGTGGCGGTGAAAAACGCAAGGCGATAAACAGATAAATATAAACCAATTACATTTTTAACTTTTAAAATTTCGAGCAATGAAGAAAACAATGAGTTTCTTTTGTCGCATTACGCTGATGATATTGGCGTTTGTGACGGGTGCATCAAGCGGTGTCATGATGGCAGAAGCATCGAACCTGCCTGATGCGGGTAAAACAACAGCCGGTGCGGACGGTACGGGTGGAACAGACGGTATTTCCACTGAAACAGGAGGGCGTGAAACCGGCGACCCAAATTTCTATTTGAGTGATGTGGACAAACGCATCGTGAAAATCCGTCCGATGGCTACTCCAATTGACCAAATCAGCCGTTATGCAAAATCAAGCTCCACCAATTCATTTGAAGTGAAGTATTACAGCGTGGGTACACGTGAAATCAAATGCAGTACCAACAAAAAGCTGGAAGCTATGCTCAGCGGTGCGAGCGTGTCGTTGCCGGTAGATGATTTGAATATGTTCACGTTGGATGATACCATTAGGGTAGTCGGTGTCAGCGCCATCACCAAACCGGACGGAACGAAATATACGGAAGATGACAGCAACGTTCCGGACCTCGTGCTTTGTGTGTGCGGAAAGGACAGCTCAACAAATCTTCCTACAGTGTATGCCGTAAATGGCAAAATGGATGATTCAAGCAAACAGCCGATTCTTGTTCCGGAAATTCCACAAGGAACAACGCTTGTACGCATGGGAAAAGCATGTGGGGAATTGGATGTTCAGACAGGACGATTCAATAATATCCCTATGCCTGAAACCCAGTATTGTCAGAACTTCATGATTCAGGTAGAGCAATCAACTTTTGACAAGATTGCCGCCAAAGAAGTGAACTGGAATTTCTCAGACATTGAAGAAGACGGTGTATATGATATGCGCCTCGCAATGGAAAATACTTATCTGTTCGGTGTGAAGCAGGTTATCAAGCACATTGCAAAGGACGGCATGAACACTTGGTTTACAGGTGGTATCTGGTGGATGGCCGGAAAGGACATCGAGGTGGGCGAATGGGATACTGACAAGAAATGCGCCATAATTACCGATGAAAACCTTGTGGATATTACCAAAGACCTTTTTGTTGGTACCGGCATCGGTAACAAGCGTAAGATTTTATTCTGTGGAAGTGATATGCTCTCTGCATTCTCCAAGATAAAGAGCGAAAAATTCCGCTTGAAAGATACCGTGGAGGTATGGAACTTGAAATTCAAATCTTGGGATACTGATTTCGGAGAAGTATTAACCATACATCATGAACTGTTCGATGTAAACGGAATGAGTGATTGCGGCTTTGCAATGGATCCGGAATATCTTTCCAAAAAAACACATGTGTCTTGGGCACGTAACGTACTCGACTTGCAAAAGGCCGGTATCCGCCGTACCGATGCGGTAGTTATCCAAGAGGTGAGCTGCCTGTATCTGCGCTATGCAAAGGCACATGCACGTATGAGACTGGCTAAAGCACCCGCCCAAGATTTAAATGCGGCATAATAAAGAGTTCATAAAGAATTATTAATTACCGGGGATGGGATAAGGTGTCCCGTCCCCTTTTTACTTTTAAGAATATGATTACGAAAACCTACAAGGCGAATACCAATATCAGTATTAATGTGGTACTTCCGAGCAAGAAGAACCTGCATATCGCATTCGTTCCATTGTCAAACGGAAGCAGTGTATTCACTACCGACAACGAGGACATACAGAAGTCTGTAGAGAACCATTACAAGTTTGGCAAACTGTTCAAACTTCATTCTGTGCACGGGCAATCCGAGACAGTAGAAACAGCCGGAAAAGCGTCTAAAAACGGTTCATCTGAAAAACTTCATGCCGAAAGTACGCACAATGGTGAAGACACGCCTGCCAACGAAACCGGCAGACAGGACGAAATGCCGCAAGAAGACGCAGGGGATAACAATACGACATCTCGCAAAGTCAAAGTAAGCGACATTGCAAGTGCAAAAGATTACCTTGCAGACACTTTCGGTATCAGCCGCACTTCCATGCGCTCGACCAAGGCAATCATGGAGCAGGCAGCAGCAAACGGAATTGAGTTTGAAGGTCTGGAATAAAGATAAGGGCTTATGGCTGTATATCAGAAGAACAAAATACAGGAGGATGTACGCACCGCCCTGGACCAAAACATGAACAGCGATACGTTGAAGATTATAGGCGATGTGGACACTCTTGCACTTGACGACATCATTGCATCAAAGATTTTGGAAGCAGTAAAGCGTGTGCACAGCTCTGCACCGTCCTATTTGCTTGACGGCGGACACAACTTCGGTGATGCCATATATTGGAAAGAGCATGAAAGCGGATGGATATTACTGCCGGAAGATTTCATGCGTTTTGTCGTTTTCCAAATGAACGATTGGGAGCGTGCGGTATTTAATCCCATAAACACCGATGACCCTGAATATGAAAAACAGTCTTCCCGATTTAAAGGCATAAGGGGAACATGTCAACGGCCTGTATGCGCCATATCCATACGGCCAGAAGGAAGAGTGATGGAATTTTATTCTTGCAAAACGACAGAAGCGAAAGTGAGCCGTGCTGTATATCTGCCTTACCCGAAAATAGACAAATATGGCGCGGTAGAAATCTGTGAGAAATGTTATGATGCTGTGATATATACCATTAGTATTAACGACATTCGGCGATACGGAAAAAAGTGCCGCATTGAACGAATTGGCTAAATCTGTATTAATATGAGTTACGAATCAAAACATATAGACGGTGATGTCTCCGTTGGTCGCAATACAGCGATAGGTGGTGACGCGACCGTTCAGGGAAAGACCCACTTGAAAGGAAACGTAATGGTGGACGGCTGGCTTGAGGCAAAAAATATCAAGGGAGTGAGCAAAGGACTGTTCACGACCATCGAAAAACTGAAAGCGGCTTATCCTTTACCACATGACGGATGGTGGGCACTTGTGGGTGTTTCCTTACCAGCTCCCATATATGTGGGCGATGGCGGAGAATGGGTCCCGACCGGACAGAGTGGAGGCAACCCGACCATAGACAGCGGTCAGTATAACGAAGCCGTAGAAAAACTGCAAGAGGATATTACCAAACTGCAGGACGACATTACGGATATAGAAGCCCGCAACAAAGCGCAAGACAACAACCTCACCACGCTTGGTGATAGTGTCAACTCGTTGCAAGACCAAGTAAACACGACCAAGGATACCGCAAACAAGGCAAACAACAAGGCGAATGAAGTTGGAAGCCAACTGAACTCTTTCAAAGAATCAAAAGGTGAAAACGGAGGAATCGCCCCTCTTGACGAACAAGGGAAAGTACCGAGCCGACATTTGCCCGGATACATTGATGACGTGGTAGATTTTTATGGCATTTCCGTAGGCATTACTGTAAAAAATGAATCCATAGACAAAAATTCCAACGATGAGGGTTGTAAAGTTGTATATGATAAGGAACATGGTTGCTTTGTGCTTGCATACGTTCCGACAATCGGAGAATCCGAGACTGCTACTTATTATAACAACTGGTTGGATGCAGATGTTTTCGGTACGGCAAGTACAAACGGGCGAATACCCTCTTCCGGCAAAGTCTTTCTATGTGAAGAAGATGGAAAAAGTTATCGTTGGAGCGGTAAACAACTGACTTCAATTGGCTCCGACCTTGCTCTCGGACATACAAGCTCTACTGCATTCCCCGGTGATGAAGGTGCGAAGTTACAGGAAGATATGAAGCAGGTCGAAGAAAACAAGAAGGCAATACTTTCACTCAATAAACAAGTCGTATCGCGTAGCGTTGTGAATGTCAACCATCTGTTTGACCTTTCAGATAGGGAGATAACATTTTCCGTAGCACTTGACAGGTGTGCGACTTCTGAATATGCTTCTGCTTTGCAGATTCCGGGTGTTGTCTTGATATTCCTTACAGAAGCCGGATGGGTTTCAAAACAATGGACAAATACCTCTGATTGGAGTAAAGAAAGCAACTGGACGGATTTCGGGACTTCCGGTGGTGGAAACGTAGGCAACACCATCAACGTGAACGACCTTTGCGGAGATGGAGAATATACTTTGGGAACAGCCATAAAAGCTGTTGTTGACCTTGAGAAAGAAAGCGGGTTCTCTTATTTGAAAAGCGGTATCGTCCTTACATTCAAGACTGCGGAAAGTGATAAAAATGGCGCACCTGTATGGCTTGCCTATCAGTTCACACGCGATAAGAGTGACATCAGCCCTGATGATCTGAAACCGTGGGTAGCATTCGGCAGTGGCGGAAGCAAGGTGGAAACATCCGACAAACCGGCAAAGGGAGGAAAAGATGCCCTTTCCACAGGCGGGGCATACATAATGCAGGAGAAAGCTATCGGCGGATTTGATGAAGAAAGTGATGAAGACTACATTTACTACAAAGCCACCAATCTGAATGGCGGACAGATAGAGGATATTGTGCTTAAAATACCCAAAAATGGAGGTGGTGGCGGCTCCAGTGAGGATAGTACATTGTCTATCTACTTCGAGGAAGCCGCTCCTATTATGGCATTCGGCTCAGAGATAAAAATCAATGTAGCTTTGCGTAGTGTCAGCTATCCTGATGGTAACGAGGTGCTTGGTGTCATTCGTAACATCACTATTATTGATGCAAGCACCGGACTGACATTATCCAGTGAGGATATGAACACTGTAGGCTCTGCAAGTGCGACCGATTACAAGTTTGAACTTGACTTCACAAGTTATTTCAGCAGTGCCGCCAGCAAAAGCTTCTTTGTGCAAGCTACAGATTCGGATGGAAATACCAAGAAAAAAGCCATTACCATTATGGCTGTGGATATTACCGTAGAACAACCCATGGCTTTGAATTACACAAGTGATACTATCCTTGTTGCAGGTGGTCCGGCAAAAAATATCGGACAATTCTATAAATTCCCTAATAACACTTCATCCATTCTTGCAGTAGTGGAGATGTTCTATAATGGAGAATGGAAGAAACTTGGTGAAGCAACGGTAAGCGACAGTTATACCAAAGGCATCTCTGTCAATCCAACAAATGTATTCGGTGGCGGAGAAAGACTTTCGCATGGCGCATATCCTGTACGAATATACGGTACGGAGAAGAAATCCGGAGTAAAGGGAAACACCATCTATTCCGCTATCATGTGTGTGGACGAAAACAGTAATACTCCCATCGTCGCCATCAGGTTCAATGACAAGAACAACGGCACGTTACGTTTATATGACAACCTTACCGTAGAGGTGGCTGCGTATACTCCCGGCAAGACTGAAACGCATGTAGATGTTTTCTACAGCGAGGAGAAAGTTACAGCTGTGGAAGCTATGATTGCCGAAACGGTTACAGTGAACAAGCAGATAAGCGGATATAGTACGGACGGAAGCCAAAGTATTACCGTACATGCCGAAAGTGGCGGTGTATCCACCAATGAAATCAAGGTTACGATAAAAGGGAGTGCCATTGATATAGCGATCAAGGACGGTGCTTTGTTCGGATATGATTTTTCTACACGTAGCAACAGTGAGAGCGATCATACTATCACACATAACGGAGTGACAATGGATGTACGAGGTGCAAACTGGTCAAGCAACGGATTTGTAGACTTTCTTAAGGAGCGTTCTTTGCGTATTGCAGAAAATGTAACAGCTGAAATATTGGATTACCATCCTTTTGGAAACGCATCAGTGGAAACTACGAGCGGATGTGCCATCCAATTTGCCTTTGCCACCAAAAATATCAAGGAAGCTGATTCAAAGCTGATAGAATGCTATGACCCTGATAGCGGAGCCGGTTTCTATGTCTGTGGAAATAAAGCTGCGATATACTGCAAGACCGGACAACCGGCTTTGGTGGAACGCTCATTCCGACAAGGTGAAAAAATTACCATGGCCGTAGTTGTAGAACCATCTACCATTTATGTATCACGTGGGGGAAGCAATTATTCCTGTATCAAACTGTATTTGAATGGTGAAGAGGTCGGCTGTATAGGATATATCAGTAATAGCGGTGCTATCCTTAATTCAAAAACCATAACATTTGACGGAACGGAAGGAGACTTGTATTTGTATTATGTACTTGCCTACAACAGTCATTATGAATGGGCGCAAGCTTTTAGAAACTATTTGTGCAAGTTGACTGATACTTCAGCAATGATACAGGAGTATGAAGCGGAGAATGTGCTTGATACACAGAATCGTCCGACAATAGAAGCCCTTTCCGCAAAAGGCATACCTTATTATGTGGTCGTGTCAGACCAGCAAACTTTTGACACGTTTGACGGTGATATTGATACAAGCAAGAAGTTCAAATGTACGTTGTTCTATTATCATCCGACTATGCCGTGGAGAAGTTTTAAGGCTATCAATGTGCAATGGCGCAGGCAGGGAACCACTTCGGCAAAACGGCCTATCAAGAACGACCGTTTCTATCTTCAAAAGAATGATGGCTGGGAGGTAACTCCTATTTATCCGGATTATGACAGTGAAGATGCTCAAATATCATATAAACTGATGAGAATAGGTTATGTCCGTGTAGGCGAAGATTCTATTCCGGTAAAAATAATAACGGTGAAAGTGGATTATTCCGACAGCTCCAATGCCAACGACTGCGGTGTGTGCGGTTTGATGAACGCCACATTTCGTGCACTCGGAAGTAATTACCTGACTCCCGCACAGCGTTCATTTGATGGAACTTGGGCAAAGAGTGACATATCATTAAAGGGATTGGAAATGAATCACTCGACAGCCAATCATCCCATTGCCGCATTCCGTGCTACACAGGAAAGCTTGACAGACGCATGGTTTCATGCAAAAGGGAACTGGAAGGAGGATAAGGGAGAACAGGTTGCGCTTGGGTTTAAAGATACTCCCGGTTACAATAAAGGCTGCGTGAACTATGGAGATTTTGTGGAATATTTCGGACAAAAGGGCGAAAGCATCGACCAGATAGAAACACGTTTCAAGAATGATATTACCACCGATAAAGAAAAGCTTTATCTTCTTTCCCTATATTGCGGGCAGGACTACCGGTTTATGTCATACGAACGGGGAGAGTGGACGCGACAAGCCGGAGAGATGAAGCAGGAAAACGGCAAGTGGAAGATTACAGGCAAGGTCCTTAATCCGGTAAGCGGTTACGAATTGCTCACATATGATGGAATGAACTGGTGGCAAGGGGTTGGCAGCGTTGAAGACATGATGGAACCTACTACCGCAGAGTCCTCGTGGGTAACGAAACTCAAACTCGGACAGGAAACCTACCCGATGTGGACACGTTACTTCGAGTGCATGATTGACGATGACCAGTTACAGATAGACCTGGCCATGGGACGGAAAGTACCGTTCGACCTGTACCAAGTACTGAAATTCTGCGACAGTTGCGATTATGCCAAGGAAGAGCTCGCAGGGAAATGGCAGGAAATTTGGAAGACACAGATGTGGAAATACATCAATCCATACTCGTTGGTTTCCTATTATCTTTTCACCGATTATCTTGCCGCTGTCGACCAACAGGCGAAAAACATGCAACCGATGTTCTTCCTTGAAGACGGCTGTAGCGTCAAGGACGGTGTTTATAGCGGAGCAAACGGTATGGAAGCGCGAAGAATGTACCTTAATAAAGTTTATGACTGTGATACCGGCAACGGTAAGGATAATGACGGCGGGCAAACCATTGACCCGGAAGTTGACCCCGGTGATCTGACAAACAGTGCATACGCCGGAAGAGGAAGCGTGCTTTGGAATGATATACGTGGTCAGCAGACTATGGATGTAGACCAAAATGCCAATACAATTACATTGCCTGCAATAGCAGATACGATGCGTTCGCTTCCCGATACACTTGGAATCGGTGCCGGACCGTTTTCTCCCAAGGGAGCTGACTATTATTTTGTAAAACAGATAATGAAAAAATGGCCTAAGGTTGTTTCAAGTTATGACGGAGAACGGAAGTATATCAAATATACAGGATACAACGACCTCTATTTCTATGCATTGCAAGGACTGGGGCTGACATCTCTTCCCGCTTTTATAGAACAACGCTGGCGCATCCGTGACGGATACTACCGCTGTGGGGATTTCAAGGCGGAAAGCGGTTATATTGGTGGACGTATCGGTGTAAAAGAAGGTGCAGTCATCAGATTTAAAGCGGCCAAGAGTGGGTATTTCGGTATCGGTAACGATAGTGGAAACATTACACAGGGAATCTTTCTGAAGGCAGGGGAAAGCGGTACATTCACAGATTTCCAGCATGGGGAAAACATCATGCTGTACATATATCAGGCAGACCGCATGAGCATGATAGATTTAAGTGAAGTAAGTATTGACCCTCAATTCGGGAATACCCTTTCAAAAATGTCGTTGCTACAGGAACTGTATCTCGGTAGTGAAAATCATAAGGAATGGAAAATGTCGCCCGGAAACACCGGATTTCTTACCAATTTGGATTTAGGAGACATGCCGTTTCTCACTACATTGGATATTCGAAACACGGAAATTATAACCGTCAATTGCTCAAAGTGTCCACGAATGGAGAGTGTGCATGCCGATAATACTTCTTTGTCTGCAATAACGTTTGCTGAAACTTCTCCGATAAGTACGCTTGCCCTTCCCGGTACTATCACTGAACTTGTATTGAACAATCTGCCTAATCTGACTTATCCCGGCGGGCTTTCTCTTGGTGGTGTCAGTAAGGTTACAAAAATATTCGTGAATGAATGTCCGTATATTGATACGATGACTCTGTTGGAACAGGTGGTCAATGCAAGTGAATTGAAAACCGTCCGTATTCCCAACGTAAATGCTACGGCGAGTGTTGAAATGCTTCGTTCCATAAAAAACGGTGGGGCTATAGGATTGGATGCGAATGGTAATGCGTACGATGAAAAAGGACAGTGTAGCGGAATAACCGGACGATGGATATTGGTCGAACTGATAGAGCAGAACGAAATCGAAGAGCTTGTCCGGTATTTTCCCCAACTTGAACTTCATAATTCGCAGTTCTCTATTGTGAAAATCAGCGATACGGTAGACAATGATTCGTGTGAGAAGTATAGCAATCCCGAAAATAAGACGGGGGCGGATTATGGCAACACATATATTCCAAGCGGGCATACCCTTGCCATCAAGAAAGGATGCCATGCCTATAAATGCTCATTCAACACGAAGAAAAACCAGATGGAAGGCGTGCAGTTAAGCGATACGGATTTCAACTACCTGAAAAACGGCAGCAGCTTTGACATAACGGACACCGCCGGAGAGGGCTTTGATATATTCTGGCATGCTCCGCACCATTGGTACAAGGGAGTGAACGACTACAAGAACCAAGTAAAGTATTTTTTCCCTTCTATAACAGAGACCGAACCGCTCTCAACTGCATTGCATAGCAGAAAATCCCTGTTGTCGGAATTGCTATATATGGAAAATACCGGAGTGTATGCGATTGATGCCGTTGTCGGTGAAGTCATAGGCGAGGATGTCATAACCACCGCATCCAATACGAACAGCTACAAGATGGATGTGAGAGGAATGAAGCAGGTAAGATGGCCCGGTCTGAACCATGCCCGGCTTGGAGGCGTGTTCACTGACGAAAACAACCGTGTGCTCAGTACGTTCATCATGTCTGTAAGCCATACCTATTTTGACTTCAACATCGGTGATTATGTGTTCTGTGACATACCTAACGGTGCAAAATGGTTTTATTTCACTTCTTTCCGTGACATTGGCGACATAGAGTGCCTTGTTGTAGACAGCAGCAGTATTGAAGCCATAGAACCTGAATGGACCGAACACACGGTTGGCGACAACGACAGTCTGGTCGGTGTATATCCTATTACCGTTGACGGTTTGAAGATGCCACGCAGCCTTTCCGGTGATATACGTTCGAAGAAAGGCAACGGGACGTCCGTTACATCTAACGAATGGAAATACGACAGTGAGGGTAATCCTATTGAGATGCCTATCGGCGGTTTGAATTACACGGCAAAGGATTTCCAAAACATCTGCCGCTTACGTGGAGTTGGCTATCAGTTGCAGGATTACGAACAGCATAAAGAGATTAGCAATCTATGGTGGGCTTTGAGCGGAACAACCAACGAACAGTCGGTTGTGGGCAATGGCGGACATGACAGCATTCTGAATAAACTGGATTCCATCGGCATGGCTGACAGCAATAATACCGGCAATACGCTCAACTCCATACTTGGATTGAAGCATTATGTGGGTTGTGATTCAGAATGGATGGACTATATCGCTTTTAATGTGCCGAGCTATGAAGCGTTCTACAAGGCAAAATGCACGGAGAACGACAGTTCATATCCAATAGATTATACAGCGCATATTTATGACCCCGTAAACAAAACCGAACGGACTGTTAAAACAGTTGACGCTTCCAATGGAAATTGTGTCGTGCGCATAGTACATGGTGCCAAGTGCGATGTATTGCCCAGCAGAGTACACAAGGGAGATACAAGTATGTATGTAACACATTATGCAGCAGGATTTTGGATAAGTGGAAGCCGAGGCCGTTGTGTTTTGCGGTCCGGCTACTACTCGAATGCGTACAGCGGTCTCG
>ENA-ORSR01000626-ORSR01000626.1-human-gut-metagenome-genome-assembly--contig:-NODE-626-length-29579-cov-3.565133_pt1 | contig 29579 bp, 30 predicted proteins | sample MGYA00241901_ERZ509166 | MGnify/ENA primary metagenome ERZ509166 (study PRJEB26280, sample SAMEA2338860) | human gut metagenome | biome: human gut; feature: human-associated habitat; material: faeces... | reverse complement strand
TGCAGAAAATATTGAAAGCTCTGGTTTTCGTAGATTCTTCCAAGGGGAAACATCCTGCAAAACCCAGGCCGGAAGCTGTGAATACCACATCTTCCCTGTTCATTTAAAAAGGCACAGGCATCTGTTTTGTCTGCCATTTTCAAATTTGGCAGAATAATCCCATCTACCACCTGAAGTTCTATGGCATAAGAAAGCAGGGATTCAAAACTTTCTCCCAGATTTTTACACAACATAAAACAGTCATAAGGATCCAGCACAATAGAGCTGCCCATACCTCTGCAGCAGTCTGAACAGCCTTTGCAGTCATTACAGCCCACTTTTGCCATATCGCTTTGTCTGTATAATCTGCCATCTGAAACAGCCTTTAAATCAATATCACGAAGCATACTTTTCTCCTCTTTCTCTAAATGTTCTCTGCTAAATATTTTCTATTTGTCTTCTGATTCCCAGCATAGTCCGATCCAGATATTCTACAATTTCCGCACATTTTTTTAATTCCTGGTCAATAGCAGCCGCATAGGTTCTGCTGTCCTCTTTTTTGTAGCGAAGCTGATGGTCCAGATTTGCCCAGTAATCCATGGCGGCAGTGCGGAGCTGAAGCTCTATTTTTATCCATTGGATATCTTCCTGAAAGGGGACTGCTGTTTCCAGGATCAGATGAAGGCTCTGGTAGCCGGAGGCTTTTGGCTCCTGTATGTAATCCTTGGTTTTCAGAATGCGGATATCTTTTTGCTTTTTGATCATCTGGGCAACCTGGTAGATATCGTCTACATAAGCGCAGACGGCTCTTACACCAATCAGGTCGTTTATTTTTTCAAGGGCAACATTAAAATTCAGTTCAAGCCCTTTTTTCTGCATTTTTTTATATACGCTGTCGTATTCCTTCAGCCGTCCGGTTTTCATCTGAATGACATTGCGCTGATATTTCATGGTAAGGATTGTATTAATAATATCAAGCTTTGCCAGCATAAGGCTGACGGCGCATTTTCCCTTTGTGCAGAATGTTTCAGATGTCAGTGCACGCCTTAACTGCTCTTTCTTTTTCAATTTCTTCTGTTCTTCCTCAATCTGTGCATAAATAAATTTCCAATGGTCTTTTACTGCAATACAACTGTTCATAACTTTACACTCCTTATAATAAATAGAAAAAAAGCCTGAGTTAATTTCGGGTAAAATATATCTGAAAGCCTGAGTGTCTGTCAGAATAACTGTTTGTGGCAGATATCAGACAGAAAAACAGTCCCCATCAACTAAGATATGCATTGGTATAAAAAAATATGACAGAAAATTTTTGTATATATTATACAAAAAACGAGAGATTTAAGATTTATTTTTAAATATTTTTTTATTGAGATAAAGATTGACAAATGATTAACAAACTAATATAATAAAACCATCAAGATTGACAAATATTTAACGTTAATCAATTAACATAATTATTTGCCGCTCTATCAAAAGAAAGTAACAATCAAGAATATAAATGGATTAACAAGGAGGATTTCAAATGGCAAAGACAGAAACCCACATCCCGGCTGTGATCGACACTGCAGAGGCACTGGAAGCAAAAATGGCTGCGATGAAAGAAGCACAGAAACTTTTCGCCACCTATACACAGGAGCAGGTAGACAAAATCTTCAAGGCTGCGGCTACCGCTGCTGACAAAGCGCGTATTCCCCTTGCAAAAATGGCTGTTGAGGAAACAGGCATGGGCGTTGTGGAAGATAAGGTTATTAAGAACCACTACGCAGCAGAGTATATTTACAATGCTTATAAAAACACGAAAACCTGTGGCGTGATCGAAGACGATCCGGTTTATGGAATCAAAAAGATTGCAGAGCCGATTGGCCTGATCGCAGCAGTTATTCCTACAACAAATCCTACCTCCACAGCGATTTTTAAAACACTGATCGCATTAAAAACAAGAAACGCAATTATCATCAGCCCGCATCCTCGCGCAAAAGGCTGTACTATTGCTGCAGCAAAGCTTGTTCTTGAAGCAGCCGTAAAGGCAGGCGCTCCGGAGGGCATTATCGGATGGATCGATGTTCCAAGCCTTGAGCTTACCAACCTGGTTATGAAGGAAGCAGACATTATTCTTGCGACAGGTGGTCCGGGAATGGTTAAAGCTGCATATTCTTCCGGAAAGCCGGCTCTTGGCGTTGGCGCCGGAAATACACCGGTTATCATTGACGATACGGCAGATGTACGTCTGGCAGTAAACTCCATTATCCATTCAAAAACCTTTGACAATGGTATGATCTGCGCTTCCGAGCAGTCTGTTACTGTACTGGAAAGCGTATATAAGGCAGTAAAAGAAGAGTTTATTTACAGAGGCTGCTACTTCCTGAAAAAGGATGAGCTTGACAAGGTAAGAAAAACAATTATTATTAACGGCGCGCTGAATGCGAAGATCGTAGGTCAGAAAGCAGCAACAATCGCAGAAATGGCCGGTGTGACTGTTCCGGCTGAAACAAAGATCCTTATTGGCGAGGTTGAGTCTGTGGACATCAGCGAAGAATTTGCTCACGAAAAGCTTTCTCCGGTACTTGCCATGTATAAGGCAAAAACCTTTGACGAGGCTCTTGCAAAGGCTGAACAGCTGGTAGCTGACGGCGGATACGGACATACTTCTTCTCTTTATATCAATGTAAATGAGAAGGAAAAAATGGCAAAACATGCAGCAGCTATGAAAACCTGCCGTATTCTTGTAAATACACCATCCTCCCAGGGAGGAATCGGAGATCTTTATAACTTTAAGCTTGTTCCATCCCTTACTCTGGGCTGCGGCTCCTGGGGCGGAAACTCTGTTTCTGAAAACGTTGGAGTAAAGCATCTGATCAATATTAAAACTGTTGCAGAGAGGAGAGAGAACATGCTCTGGATGAGAACCCCGGAAAAGGTTTACTTCAAAAAAGGCTGTATGCCGGTTGCCCTTGATGAGCTGGGAACTGTTATGGGCAAAAAACGCTGCTTTATCGTAACCGACTCTTTCCTTTACAAAAACGGATATACAAAGGCAATCGAGGATAAACTGGATCAGATGGGCATTGTCCACACCTGTTTCTCTGATGTAGAGCCGGATCCGTCTCTTGCATCTGCAAAAGCCGGAGCAGCAGCAATGCGCGCCTTTGAGCCGGACTGCATTATCGCTCTTGGCGGTGGTTCTGCAATGGATGCCGGAAAAGTTATGTGGGTGCTTTATGAGAATCCTGACGCTGATTTTGACGATATGGCAATGGATTTCATGGATATCCGCAAGAGAATCTATACCTTCCCGAAAATGGGTAAAAAAGCTTACTTTGTAGCAATCCCAACATCTTCCGGTACAGGTTCCGAGGTAACTCCGTTTGCCATTATTACAGACAAAGAAACAGGAATCAAATGGCCTCTGGCAGACTATGAACTGATGCCGAACATGGCTATTGTTGATACAGACAACATGATGAGCGCTCCGAAAGGCCTGACCTGCGCTTCCGGTATTGACGTTATGACTCACGCGATCGAGGCATATGTTTCCGTAATGGCTTCTGACTATACAGACAGTCTTGCTCTGAAAGCAATCAAGCTGGTATTTGATTATCTTCCAAGAGCTTACAGAGACGGAAATGATGTGGAGGCAAGAGACCATATGGCAAACGCTTCCTGCATGGCTGGTATGGCTTTTGCAAACGCTTTCCTTGGAGTAAATCATTCTCTTGCTCATAAGCTTGGCGCTTTCCATCATATTCCTCACGGAATTGCAAATGCTCTGGTTCTCACAGATGTAATGCGTTATAATAGTGTTGAGGTACCGACAAAAATGGGAACATTCCCGCAGTATCAGTATCCGCACACACTTGCACGTTATGCAGAGATCGGACGTTTCGTAGGTCTTACAGGCAAAAATGATCAGGAAGTATTTGAAAAACTTCTTGAGAAGCTGGAAGAGCTGAAGAAGATCATTGAGATCAAGCCAACCATCAAAGATTATGGTGTAGATGAGAAATATTTCCTGGATACTCTGGATGAGATGACTGAACAGGCGTTCAACGACCAGTGTACAGGAGCGAACCCGAGATATCCGTTAATGGCTGAGCTGAAGGAAATCTATCTGAAAGCATACTACGGAAAAGAGTCCAAATAAGAAAAGGGAGGGTATTTACCAAAGAGCACGGAAAGGCAAATGTCTTTAATGAGGCTCTCTGCCAGGCTCGCGTAGAGGAAAGCGGACTGGATATCCCGAAGGTTCTGGAGGTAACTGAGATCGATGGCGAGTGGGCCATTGTGATCGAATATGCAGAAGGCAAAACTCTGGAACAGCTGATGAACGAGAATCCGGATAAGCTTGAGGAATACATGGAGAAATTTGTAGATCTTCAGCTTTCCATGCATGAGAAAAAAGCTCCGCGTCTTACGCTCCAGAAGGACAAATTTGCCCGCAAGATTGAGAGCATGAAAGATAAGCTGGATGCTACTGTTCGCTACGAGCTGCTCACAAGACTGGATTCCATGCCAAACCACACCAAGCTCTGCCATGGGGATTTTAACCCAAGCAACGTGATCGTTGCAGAGGACGGAACTATGAAGATCGTAGACTGGTCCCATGTAACTCAGGGAAATGCCAGCGGCGATGCAGCCATTACTTATGTGGAATTTGCTCTGAAGGATGAAAAAATGGCTGACCTGTACTTGAAGCTTTTCTGCAGGAAGAGCGATACCGCAAAGCAGTATGTACAGAAATGGCTTCCGATTGCGGCGGCAGCCCAGCTTACCAAAGATGTAAAAGAGGAAGAAGAGTTCCTGCTTCGCTGGACAGACATCATTGATTTCCAGTAAAATTTATAGAAAAACCATTTGAAACAAATCCCTTTATTATTTATAAAATCCCCGGGCTGACTGTGTCGGTTCCGGGGATTTTGGACTTCCGCAGTCCGGCATTGGCACATTCTTGGAACTGTGGTAGAATAGAAATAATAAAGTGACAAATTAAAAATTGCAGTACATGAATAAAATACAAGTGTTATTTAACAGTCTTACGCAGGAGTATTTTGGATAGACAGGGGGGGATTTGATGGCAAAAATGACAGTATACCATGGTGGGTTTATGCTGGTAGAGCATCCGGAAATCCGTATCGGGAGGAATACGAAAGATTTTGGAACAGGATTTTATTGTACAATTATAAAAGAGCAGGCACAACGGTGGGCGAAACGATATGATACTAAAGTTGTGTCTATATATGAGGTACGTTTGAATTCAAATTTACGGATAAAAGACTTCAAAGATATGACGGATGAATGGTTGGATTTTATAATTGACTGCAGGAGTGGAAAACCTCATGATTATGATATTGTAATCGGGGCAATGGCAAATGATCAGATTTATAATTATGTATCCGATTATATGGAAGGGGCTATTACCAGAGAACAATTCTGGATATTGGCAAAATTTAAATATCCAACACATCAGATTAATTTTTGTACAAATGAGGCACTGAAATGTCTGGAATATAGAGGGGCTGAGGAGGTGTTGTAATGACGGAAAATAATGGAAGAGAAGCGGCAAAAGATAACGATTTATTTTTTACCTGCAGCCTGATTGATTATATTGCCAGAAAAACTCAAAATACGCGGGCAGATGTCGTAAATATGTTAGGGGCAGAAAAAGTTGAAAAAATTTACGATTTAGCAGACATATACCATAGTGATAATATAGAACGTGTCAGTGATGATTTTATACGGGAAGCAGGTATTAGAAACGGTGAATTTGATAATGTAAAAGAGTGTAATTATGCAATTCCATCACATTGGGATATTGGAAAAGTGTATAAAAGATTGATAAAAGCTGTAGCTGAGCACGAAAAAATCGGAATTATTGAAGCATTGTTTAAGGTATACAATTCATTTCTAAGTACTAAGATTGATGATTATAACAGCAGTATGTATTACGAGAATCCAGCTTATTTACTGGAGTGTTACCTGGAAAGTAGAGTTATTTAAGAAAAATGCAAAAATATTAGATACTGGATACCAGGTTTCGAAAGAAATTGCATTTGCAAAAGTAAAGAAAAGGAAGTTATTTTTCATTCGGCGCATAAAGAAAATTAATTTTCCGTTTTTGCCAGAAATAGTTGTTATCTACATAAGACATATTTAGAAAATTAAAATAATAAGGTTATCGGGAAATAAATGAATATGAGAGACTGGTAACCTGTGACGAACGTTTCATGGGCTATAAAGAATTCATGCTGTATGCAATCGGAAGAAACATAAGAATCTCCTATGGAAGATCAGGTATAAAAACACTGATTCCTACAGGAGATTTTTTATTTTAATATTTAGATGCTAAAAAACGGTATTTACAGACAGGCTCGTTGTATTTTTTGTAAAAAATAAAGACAAAATGCAACATAAAGTGAAAAAATACGTCTAATATAATATAGGGGAATAAATGAACAGGAGGCGTGTATGGAAGATACGGATATCATTGAGTTATTTTTAAACAGATCTGAAGAAGCAATTCGTCAGACTGACATAAAGTATTCAAAGCTCTGTTTTGGAATCGCATGGAATATTTTATTGAATAAAGAGGATTCAGAGGAATGTGTAAACGATACCTGGTTAATAACGTGGAATGAGATTCCACCTAAAATCCCGAAAATCCTATCTGCATTTCTGGGGAAGATAACTCGAAATCAGGCAATCGACTGTTTACGGAGAAAAAATGCGTTTAAAAGACCAGACTCTCATATGGCAGATATCAATGGTGAATTGGAAAGACTTGAAGAAACGGTACAGTATTCTCTGGAACATAATATAAAACGTCAGGAGATCTTAGATGTTCTGGATGAATTTTTAAAAGGATTAAAAGAAGAAGACAGGGATATTTTTGTGCGGCGTTATTGGTATATGGATGATATTAAAGAAATTTCCAAAAGACATTCTGTTTCGGAAAGCAAGGTGAAATCAAGTCTGTTTCGCAGCAGAAAAAAATTATGGAAAAAGGCAGGTGATCTTTTATGAAGAACAATTATACTTTTCTGGAATTATTTGGGGATATTGATGAAAAATTTATTTATGAGGCTTCTCGTCCATGGAAAAAACAGGTAATCATAAAATACAGGTTATTAAAGACTGCAGTAGCGGGATTTATATTATTATTTTTGGCAGCAGGTACTATGACACATCAGGAAGAGGTAAAAGCAGCATGGAAACAGTTTACTTCATGGATCGGAACGGCACTGGGACTTTCTGAGGATGTCAGCAGCTATACAGATGTGATAGGGAAAACAATAACCAGAAAGGGAATTTCGGTTACTATTCATGAAGTGGCAGCAGATAAAAATGATCTATGGGTGGCTTTTTCTGTTACTTCTGATTCAGAAAAAACAGAAGAACCAGTTTTGCTGACAGACGTGCTTATTAATAAACAGGAAATACAATTGAGCGAAAGCTATCCCGTGCTTTTAGAAAATGGGGAGATGCAGGGAGAGGTTTCTCATTATACGATAGAAGACAATATTTTTGCCAATGGGGAAGCAGATGTAACAATAAGTGTGCATACAGCTTCGCCAGAGGAGATACAAAAAATAGATGAAAGTTCAAAGTCAGACGAGTATGTTTTTGAATTTAAAACAGATTTAAAAGAATTGGAGGCAAATACTGAAATAATTAATATAGATCAACAGATTAAAATAAATGAAAATCAGAATCTTACGGTTTCTCAAATGCGGCTAAATGATTTTACAAGTACGATTTTAGGAAAGATGACAGATTTGGGAGAGTATGATGAATATTATTTGATAGGAGAAGACAATCTGGGCAATTCTGTTTGTTACCGGCTTGCAGATTATAATAAACCAGAAATACTGTTTCAACAGGACAGAGTTTTCGAAAGATATACAGGCATTTCTCCAAATGCAGGATCTGTAACCCTTCAGTTGTATGTTGATAAATATAAAAATAAAGATATTGAAAACAAATATTTTTATACAACAGGAGAAGAGGACACATATGGAGAAGGAACAGGAAGTGTGTATGAGGGAGATGCGGATTTAACACAGATATATTGTCCATTGGGTAATAAAATAGAAATAAAAATTCGATAACAGGACAATAAATCAGCCGTCCACTACTCGCAATAGTGAACGGCTGTGTAAAACAGTTATCATAATTAATTGAGGGTAGGCCGTGTGTTTCTGGCTTTCCCTTTTTCTATTATCAATAGAACGCATCTGTTAGAATAACACAAGAGCTTTATCCCTCTGTCAAAATTTCATTTTAGGTTCTTTGCCTTTGACTTTTATATGATAGATCAGTTTTTCTTAAATCCCGCGCGTTTTCTTTCTCTTGGGTCGAGAATTCTCTTACGGATGCGAAGGCTTGTAGGAGTTATCTCCAGAAGCTCATCCTGGTCGATAAATTCAATGGCCTGCTCAAGGCTTAATACCTTAGGCGGTGTCAGTTTCAGAGCCTCGTCAGCGGAGGAGGAACGGGTGTTGGTCAGATGCTTGGTCTTGCATACGTTCAGCTCGATATCTTCAGCCTTTCCGTTCTGGCCGATGACCATGCCGCTGTAAACCTTTGCTCCCGGTCCGATGAAGAGTACGCCTCGTTCCTGAGCGGAGAAAAGTCCGTAGGTAACTGCTTCGCCTGCTTCAAATGCGATCAGGGAGCCCTGTTTGCGGTACTGGAAGTCTCCCTTGTACGGGGAATAGCCGTCGAACATGGTATTCAGGATTCCGGTTCCTTTTGTGGAAGTCATAAATTCGCTGCGGAAACCGATCAGTCCGCGGGAAGGAATGTGGAACTCCAGACGGACAGAGCCGTCGCTGGCAGTGCTCATCCCCTGAAGCTCGCCTTTACGCTCGCTGAGCTTCTGGATCACAGTACCGGAAAATTCATCCGGAACGTCTACATATGCGATTTCCATTGGCTCCATCTTTTTGCCGCGCTCATCAAAATGATAAAGGACTTCAGGCTTGCTGACTGCGAATTCATAGCCTTCACGGCGCATGTTTTCGATCAGAACAGAAAGATGAAGCTCGCCTCGCCCGGAAACCTTAAAGCACTCAGTTGACTCGGTATCCTCCACACGAAGGCTTACGTCAGTGTTCAGCTCTCTGTAAAGACGGTCGCGGAGATGACGGGAAGTAATATATTTTCCTTCCTGGCCTGCAAGCGGGCTGTCGTTTACCAGGAAATTCATGGAAATCGTAGGCTCGGAAATTTTCTGGAAAGGAATGGCCTCCGGATTTTCACCGCCGCACAGGGTATCGCCGATATGGATGTCTGCAATACCGGAAACAGCTACAATAGAACCGATAGAAGCCTCTTTGACTTCAATCTTATTTAATCCGTCAAATTCATAAAGCTTGCTGATCTTTACTTTCTGACGTTTATCCAGATCATGATGGTTCAGGAGGGTAAGCTCCTGGTTCACGGCAATCCTGCCGTTTTCTACTTTACCGACACCAATTCGTCCCACATATTCATTGTAGTCGATGGTGCTGATCAGAACCTGTGTATCTGCATCCGGGTCGCCTTCCGGAGCAGGAATGTATTTAAGAATAGTTTCAAAGAGAGGAGCCATATTTTCCGGTGTATCGGAAAGATCAAGAACTGCATGTCCTGCCTTTGCGGATGCATACAGGAACGGACAGTCAAGCTGCTCGTCAGAAGCCTCCAGATCCATGAGAAGCTCAAGAACTTCATCAATTACCTCGTCAGGGCGGGCCTCGGGACGGTCGATCTTATTAATGCAGACAATTACGTGAAGGTTAAGCTCCAGAGCTTTTTTAAGAACGAATTTTGTCTGAGGCATAGCGCCTTCAAAGGCATCTACAAGAAGAATTACGCCGTCTACCATTTTCAGTACACGCTCTACCTCTCCGCCGAAATCAGCGTGTCCGGGAGTGTCGATGATATTGATTTTTACGCCTTTATAATGGACAGCAGTGTTTTTGGACAAAATAGTGATACCACGTTCACGTTCGATATCATTGGAGTCCATGACACGTTCCTGTACTTCCTGATTTTCACGGAAAACACCGCTTTGTTTCAGAAGCTGATCCACCAGAGTGGTTTTGCCATGGTCTACATGGGCGATAATGGCAACATTGCGTACATCTTCGCGTTTGGTCTTCATAAAATTTGAAATCCTTTCTTTTTTCTTCTATATTAATGTGTTTTTTATTCATGGTACGACATTTCAGTTTACCACATTTTTCGCAGATTACAAGGCATTCAAAAAAATTTTTTAAGATTTTGGTTCTAAACTTCCGGGCAGGTACATAGGCTAATATAGACAAAATACCCAAAGAGGAAGGAGAACTATATTATGGCAGACAAAATTATTGAAAACAATCAGGTATCAATCATGGGGAAAATTGATACGGGCTTTACTTTCAGTCATCAGGTATTTGGAGAGGGCTTTTATGTGATGGATCTGATCGTAAAGAGACTCAGTGATTCAGAGGACAGGATTCCTGTCATGGTATCCGAAAGACTTCTGGATGTAACGCAGGATTACGTGGGAGAGTATATAGAAATCCACGGTCAGTTCCGGTCCTATAACCGTCACGAGGAAAAACACAACCGTCTGGTACTTTCTGTTTTTGCAAGGGAGGTAAGATTTGTAGAGGAAGAGGACGACTCAGTTCCCGTAAATCAGATCTTTCTGGACGGATATATCTGTAAACCGCCGGTTTACCGCAAAACTCCGCTGGGAAGAGAAATTGCGGATCTTCTGATGGCTGTAAACCGTCCTTATGGAAAATCTGATTACATACCCTGTATCTGCTGGGGAAGAAACGCCCGGTATGCCTCTGCTTTTGCTGTTGGGGGACATGTTCTTATCTGGGGCCGTATCCAGAGCCGGGAATATGTAAAAAAACTGGGTGAGAACCAGGCAGAAAAAAGAATCGCCTATGAAGTTTCAGTAAGCAAGCTGGAATACATGGAGTAAAGCCCGAAACATGCATTGCCTCATTCAGGCGGCTGTATTATTTCTGCACATAAGCAGATGAATGGGGCAAGTATATGGGCGCCGCCTGGTATCCAGTGGTTCTGTGGGAATAAAAAATGCGAGAATATATGCCTGGCTGAACAAAACCCCTGACGGATTCATACACCGGCAGGGGCTTGTTTCATCTGTTATTCAGCTGGAAATTCAGGCCTGCTTTACAACAGTCTTTTTAAAGCTGCGGAAAACGCCTGTCTGTTCGATCAGTCTGGTAATCGTGAAAAAGATAAAGGAGTCAATTGGCCACATGATCAGATTTTTTACTGCGCGTGCAGGCAGAATTGCAAGGAAACCTTTGCCGTACAGCATGTCAAGCCACAGTGTGTTCAGAACTATATTGACAACAAGAACCACTACCAGCTTGGCGATCAGAACTCTTTTCAGAGTCAGCTTCTGACGGTAATAAAAGCATCCGTAAATAAAGGCTGCGAGCATTGCGTTAAACGTAAAGCCAAAGAAAAAGGCTCCGTCAGGTTTCATGAAATATTTCACAAGATCTAGAATTCCTGCAAATAAGCCTCAGGTAATGGGACCAAACAGATAGTCAACAATCTGGTTTGGAATACCGGAAAATCCGATTTTGATATACGGACCCAGATTAATGGATGCCACTGAATTCAGGATCAGTGCAAGTGCCGCAAACATTGCGCACATGGCAAGAGCAGGCACACTCTTCAGCTCTTTGGCTGAAGAAAGAAACATGTTTTTGTTTTTTTCCATAAAAAATTACCTCCCTTCGCAGATATCTGACCACAATAGGAGATAACCAAAAATATTTACCCTCTGTTGCAGCGAGATGCAACCCATATACCGCAAGATTTCTCTTTTCGTCCTTCCGGCAACTCTCTATCCGGATGGCACTTTACGCATATGAATTTACTCTGCATGTCTTTTATGGGTTTATTATATACTATTTTATTACGACACGCAATAAAAACAGAGCATTTTTCGACATTTTAGTATAGGCAGATTATTTTCACCGATTAGAAGGCTTCTGAATACTGACAGAGGACGGAAAAGCTTGCAATTTCAGGCGAACTGAGGTAAGATAAGGACATTGAAAAAGATGCAGTTTCATCAATATTAAGAGGAATTGTCATGAAAAAAGAATTAACAGAAGTATACTGCGGAAGCGCGAAGGGAAAGACGACACTGGCTCTGGGGCACAGTCTTCGTGCGGCTGAGGGAAAGAGCGTTATTATCATTCAGTTTCTGAAGGGAAAAGAAACACGTTCTGTTGATTTTCTGGAGCAGTTGGATGATCTGGATATTAAGATTTTCCGTTTTGAAAAAAGAGACTGCTGCTATGATGATCTGAGTGATGAGGAAAAGGCAGAAGAACGTTCTAATATCTTAAATGGATTGAATTTTGCCAGAAAAGTCGTTGTGACCCAGGAATGTGATTTCCTTTTGCTGGATGAGATTCTTGGCGTCATGGAACAGGGAATTGTTTCTGTGGAAACAGTTGCAGACATTCTCAGGCAGAAAGACGAAAGTATGCAGATTGTTATGACCGGTTCGAATCTGCCGGAAGGATTGAGACCCTATGTGGACACAGTGATAAGGCTCACTGAGGATATGGTCGGAAATGATTCAGAGCAACAGTAAAATCCGTGATTCGGGAAGACTGTGATTTGCATAATATAGTACAGAAGAATAAAAGGAGGAACTTATATGGCAATTTTTAAGGGCGCAGGCGTTGCTATTATCACCCCGATGCATGAAGACGGGAGTGTAAATTATGAAAAACTGGAGGAAATTCTGGAGTTTCAGATTGCTAACAGTACGGATGCTGTCATTATCTGTGGAACAACCGGCGAATCATCTACAATGACTCACGGAGAACATCTGAAAACTATCAAATTTGCAGTGGATAAGGTGGCAAAACGTGTTCCTGTGATTGCAGGTACAGGCTCCAACTGTACAGAAACTGCAATTATGATGTCAAAGGAGGCTGCTTCCTATGGTGTGGATGCGCTTCTGGTTGTAACTCCTTATTATAATAAAGCTACACAGAAAGGTCTGATCGCTCATTATACAGCGATTGCCAATGCCGTTCCGGAAACACCGATCATTATGTACAATGTGCCAAGCCGCACCGGCTGTAACCTTCAGCCGGCTACCGTAGCCGCACTTGTAAAAAATGTAAAAAATATTGTTGGAATCAAGGCTGCCAGCGGAGATCTTTCTCAGATTGCAAAAATGATGTCTATGGCGGGAGAGGATCTGGAGCTTTATTCCGGAAATGACGACCAGATTCTTCCGATTATGTCTCTGGGCGGACTTGGAGTTATTTCTGTTCTGTCAAATGTTGCTCCGAAGCAGACACATGATATTGTTATGAAATTCATGGAAGGAGATACCAGAGAGGCGGCAAGACTTCAGCTTGAAGCCATTCCGCTGATCAATGCACTTTTCTGTGAGGTAAATCCGATTCCGGTTAAAACAGCCATGAACATGATGGGTATGGAAGTAGGTCCTCTTCGTATGCCTCTCTGCGAAATGGAGGAGAGCAACAAAGAAACTCTTGCAAAAGCAATGAAGGATTATGGTCTTAAACTTGCATAAACAAGAAGCCGGATCAAATTCAGATGCCTGCAGTTTACAGGCAATAAAGCAGATATGATTTTACACATATCTGGATGTGTGCATGCAGGCACACAGAGGAGGTAATTATGATAAAAATTATGATGCACGGATGCTGTGGCCATATGGGTCAGGTAATCTCAGAACTTGTGGAAAAGGATCCGGAGGCGGAGATCACTGTGGGAGTGGATATTGCGGATAAAGGTAATACTTCTTATCCGGTGTATACAGATCTTTCTGCCTGTCAGGAAGACGTGGATGTAGTGATTGATTTTTCTTCTGCAAAAGCAGTTGATGCGCTTCTTGATTATTGCGGAGAAAGGAAGCTTCCTCTGGTTCTGTGCACAACAGGGCTCAGTGAAGAGCAGCTGGCCAGGGTAGAAGAAACAGCAAAGAAAACAGCAGTGCTGAAATCAGCAAATATGTCTCTTGGAATCAATACCCTTCTGAAACTGATCCAGGAGGCGGCCAGGGTTCTGGCAACAGCCGGATTTGATATGGAGATTGTAGAACGCCATCACCGTCTGAAGCTGGATGCCCCAAGCGGAACTGCTCTTGCGCTGGCAGACAGTCTCAATGAAGCTATGGGCAATGAATATAAATATGTTTATGACCGCAGCCAGAAGAGAGAAATGCGCTCTGATAAAGAAATTGGTATCTCTGCTGTTCGGGGAGGAACAATCGTAGGAGAGCATGAGGTGATCTTTGCAGGTCCGGATGAAGTGATTGAATTTAAGCATACCGCATATTCAAAAGCTGTATTTGGAAAAGGCGCTGTTGAGGCAGCTAAATTCCTGGCAGGAAAGCCGGCAGGCCGTTATGATATGGCCGATGTGATCGAGGGTTAATAATCAGGGCAGGACAAGTGCTGAAAAGCAGAAGTCCTGCCTTTTTTGGAATTTTTTTCACGAATAAAACTGAAAAAATTACGCATATTACCTGTATGAGCTTTAAAATTCCAAGAAAAGGAGACAATCAGGATGAAAAACATCAAAAAGATCATTACAGGTATGATGCTTGTACTGGCATTAACTGCATTTACCGCCTGTGGAGAAAGAACAGACAATAATGCAGACGAAACAAACACAGCAAAAGATAACGTGATGGACAACGGAGACAGAGACAACAATATGGATAATGAGGATGCAGTTCCGGATGCTGACAGGACAGATGATAATAGGACAGATAACAATGGGACTTCTGCGGATACAGATACAAAGAATAACAATACTGCATCTGAAAATAACGTTGCTGATGACAACACTGTTGCAGGAGACAGAACAGATGATGCTGCGGACGGCACCATGGATCAGAGTACTGACAGAAATGATGATACCGTTTCCGGTGAGCTGGGAAACAGTGTAAAAGATCTCGGCGAGGGCGTGGGCAACGCAGTAGAAGATGTAGGTGACGCAGTGGGAAATGCGGCAGAGGGAAGGTAGCTTTTTATTTACTGGTAAAACAGTACGTTCTGTACAGGCCATTCCGGTGAATAAGAAACACTTCCACAGGATGCGGCCAGATGCCTGCGGAATATGACGGCTTACGGCAGTCTGCATCTGGTCTGCAGCTGCTGCCATACAGAGACATGCCGATACGGGACAGTATCTGTAGGAGCATGTCCTTACATAGAAACATATTACGTGCTGCAATATATTCTGTAAAAGACAGGAAGTACAGGATATGTGCAGGGATAAAGGAGGATGAATCAGTGAAATTCCGTCCGTGTATTGACATACATAATGGTAAGGTGAAACAGATTGTTGGGGGAAGTCTGAGAGACACAGGCGATCAGGCAAGAGAGAATTTTGTGTCAGAGCAGGATGCTGCTTTTTATGCGGCGCTGTACAGAGATTCCGGATTACAGGGAGGCCATGTGATCCTTCTCAATCCGGAAGATTCACCCTATTATCAGGAAACAAAAAAACAGGCGCTGAACGCTTTAAAAACCTATCCGGGAGGCCTTCAGATCGGCGGAGGGGTCTGCCCGGAAAATGCAGAGGATTATCTTGATGTAGGCGCAAGTCATGTGATTGTTACCTCCTATGTTTTCCGAAATGGAAGGCTGTCCTGGGAAAACCTGGAAAAAATAGAAAAAGAAACAGGAAAAGAGCATCTGGTACTTGATCTCAGCTGTCGGAAAAAGAACGGAGCTTACTACATCGTAACGGACAGATGGCAGAAATTTACAGATGTAAAGATAACTTTGGATACATTGAGGGAGCTTGGCGCCCACTGCGATGAATTTCTGATTCATGGCGTAGATGTAGAAGGAAAAGCCGGAGGAATTGAGGCAGAACTGGTAAAGCTGCTTGCAGAGTATGGAGAACGGTCAGTAACTTATGCGGGCGGTGTGGGAAGTATGGAGGACATTCGTACTCTTGAAATTTATGGAAAAGGAAAACTGGATGTAACGGTAGGAAGCGCTCTGGATCTTTTTGGCGGAAAGATACCGTTTGACAGTCTGAAAAAGCTTAAATAGGAACCAGAGTCAAAGCATGGAGGAATTATGTCAACAATAACAAAGAGAGCTCTTGCAGAAGCTCTGAAAAAAATGATGGAAAAGAAGCCTCTTTCCAAAATCACTGTGACAGACCTTGCAGAAGCCTGTGGGATTAACAGACACACTTTTTATTATCATTTCAGGGATATTTATGATCTGGTGGAGTGGATTTATTGCAGTGAGGTGGAAAGTGCCATTATGGGAGACGATCCTGCTGACAACTGGGAAGAACGTTTTCGGAGGTTTTTTACCTATGCCCGGGAAAATAAAAAATTTATCATGAGTACTTACGCATCTGTTCAGAAAGATTATCTTCTGAGGTTTATGTATACATATATTGTTAAAATTATCAGTAATATTTTGGATGAGATGGCAGAGGGAATAACGGTTGCTCCCGAAAAACGAAAATTTATTACAGATTTTTATACCTATGCCTTTGAAGGAATTATTTTTTCATGGGTAAGAGACGGAATGGAGCAGGATCCCGAGGAATTGATAAAAATGCTGGGAGCTATAATCACAAGAGGGAATGAGGAAAATTTTCTTCTTCGTATTCTGGAAACCTGAATTTAATAAAGATACAGAGCTTTTTAGCCAGATAGAGGACAGTGGTAAAAAACTAAACACTGTCCTGTTTTTGTTTATGGAAAAAATAACACAGGAGAATATAATGTGTTTATGAACATAAGAAAAGATATGATTGACCATGCGCAGCAGGCGCTGTAAGGAGGAGTTTTCAGATGAACAGGGTAACACACGCAGCAGGAAGAAAGGTATTTTCCAGAATCGTAGATCATGAGCTTAGCCAGATCAGTAAGAACCGGGAACAGGCCTATGAAAAAATCCTTGATACTGCACAGAAGTATATGGATGAATTTGATCTGGGGATCAACTGGGAATATCTGAGGAGAGTAACTTTAAACCAGGGATATACCCTGAATACATATATTAATTCCATGGCTGATCAGCTGCATCCCAATGTGCTGAAGACAACTCTTCTGAATCTGGGATATGAAGCGTTTTATAATGGAACCAGGACAATCCGCGAAATGAGAAAGATCCATAACTGCAACATTCCCTGGATTATCTTAATGGATCCTACAAGTGCCTGTAACCTGCACTGTACCGGGTGCTGGGCAGCGGAGTATGGAAATAAACTGAATCTGACCTTTGACGAAATGGATTCTGTGATCACGCAGGGAAAAGAACTGGGGATTTATTTTTATATGCTTACAGGCGGAGAGCCTCTTGTACGTAAAAAAGACGTGATCGCTCTCTGCAAAAAGCATAATGACTGTATTTTTCTGGCATATACCAATGGTACTCTTGTGGATGAGGAACTGTGCCGTCAGATGCAGGAGGCAGGAAATCTTTTTCTTGCGCTCAGTCTCGAAGGAAAACCGGAAGTTAATGATCTTCGCCGGGGCGAGGGTGTTTACGGAAAGGTTATGCATGCCATGGAGCTTCTGAAAGAAAACGGTCTTGTATTCGGAACCTCCATCTGTTATACAAGCCAGAATATTGAAAGTGTTACAAGCGATGAGTTTATTCAGATGCTGGTGGAAAAAGGTTGCCGGTATTCTCTGTATTTCCACTATATGCCGGTTGGAAACGAGGCTTCACCGGAACTGCTTCCCACAGTGGAGCAGAGAACATATATGCACCACAGAGTCAGGGAAATCCGCAATATGGAACATGGGCCGGGACTTTTTACCATGGACTTCCAGAATGACGGTGAGTTTGTAGGAGGCTGTATTGCAGGCGGAAGAAATTATTTTCATATTAATGCAAACGGAGACGCGGAACCCTGTGTATTTATCCATTATTCCAATGGAAATATCAGAGAAAATACAATTCTTGAGATACTGAAACAGCCGTTATTTATGGCTTACCACAACAATCAGCCGTTTAACGACAATATGCTTCGTCCATGTCCCATGCTGGAGAATCCTGAGATCCTTCAGAGGCTTGTAAAAGAATCCGGCGCACATTCCACAGATCTTCAGTCGCCGGAAACCCCGGAACATCTTTGCGGAAAATGCGTGGAATATGCAGCGAAATGGGCTCCGGAGGCAGAAAGGCTCTGGAAAGAGACACAGGAGAAGAAAGCTTCCAGATCCTTTTAAGAAAAAACTACATTTGGTGATTTGCAGCAGAAATAATGCTTTTAGTTTTTGCTGAAGAATAAAGAATACAGGTATCTTGAAATCCGAAATATCAGGATGGAAAAGAGCCTGTATTTTTTGCTTTATTTTGGTGGTTCCATTTTTCTGTGATTTGTATTAGAATAAATGATAATGAAGTCGTACAAATGCGGCAGCACATGATACAAGATACTGAATAAGGATTGGAGACATATATGAAGGTTGTAATTTTGGCAGGCGGATTTGGCACAAGGATCAGTGAGGAAAGCCACCTGAAACCGAAGCCCATGATCGAGATAGGTGAAAAGCCGATTTTGTGGCATATTATGAAAATGTATTCTCATTATGGATTTCATGAATTTGTAATCTGCTGCGGTTACAAACAGCATGTGATCAAGGAGTGGTTTGCAGATTATTATTTGCACAACAGTAATATTACCTTTGATTTTACTCAGGAAAACAAAATGATCGTTCACAATAATGTCCTGGAACCGTGGAAAGTAACACTGGTGGATACCGGACTGAATACGATGACCGGAGGCAGGATAAAAAGAGTCAGGGAATATCTGGACGGAGACACGTTTATGCTGACTTATGGGGATGGAGTTGCAGATATTGATCTGAAGGAACTTCTGGATTATCATAGATCCCATGGAAAAATGGCAACCATCACAGCAGCCCAGCCGGGAGGACGTTTTGGAATTCTGGATATCTGTGAAGATGGAACCATTACGAATTTTAAGGAAAAGAAAAAAGAGGACGGGGGCTGGATCAACGCCGGATTTATGGTTCTGGAACCGGAGATCATGGATCTTATTGAGGGTGACGATACTGTGTTTGAAAAGGAACCATTGGTGGAGGCAGCCAGAAGAGGAGAACTGAACGCTTACCGGCACAAGGGCTTCTGGCAGTGTATGGACACATTAAGAGAAAAGAATCTTCTGGAAGAGCTGTGGCAGAAGGGGCAGGCTCCCTGGAAGAGCTGGGAATAAGAAAAGAAAGGAGACAGGATATGAAGCGGGAGAAAGAAGCATGTCATTGCAAGAACATTACCTATGGTATGATTGAGGATGCGGTAAAATCAGGCGCATCCACCTACGAGGAAGTCCAGAAGCTTACCGGCTTCGGTACCGGATGCGGCAAGTGCAGAGATTTTATCCGCTGCCTGGTTCGTGATATTCTGGAAGAAAATCAGTAAAATAAAACATAAAAAGAGTACAGACCATTCTCAGTATCTGAGAAATCTGTACTCTTTTTTTCAGGCTTCTGCGCAGGAAGCGGAAGCTGTGAAACGATCCAGAACGTTGCTGCTGATTTTTTCAAAAAGCTGACCGTAAACGGAACCCAGAATATTGTTCAGAATACGGAAAAGGATTGCTCCCGGAAGTCCCAGAATAGCCGTTGCAATTGCCATCGCTCCAAGGGAATTAAATACTGCCTGCCATTTATAGGAAGCAGAAAGTCCTACGCCCACGCCTCCGATCATTCCAATATAAGGTAAAATGGAAGGTGAAAACAGAAGATACAGGGCAAGAAAAACAACCCCTCCGATAATATTTCCCGGAATACGTCCTTTTACCCGGCCTTTCAGATCATTCCGGAAGGGCATAAGTATTGACATGGCTGCAATTCCGATCCACATGGTTCTTGGGATGTGAAAAAGACCGCCAAGAAAGATTGCAGTAGATACGCCGAAGGTTACAGTGATCTGCCAGCGTGTCCGAAGAGAATCGATACGAAACTCTTTTACAATATCAGAGAGAGTTCTTTTGTATGCTATTTTGTGGTGATTTCTGTAAAAAACAATTCCGGTAAGAAGAGCGCCTGTGGCAATAGCTGCCAGTCTGAAAAGGTAATCTTTTCCTGTGGTGTCATAACCGTACAGAAGAAGGTAGCCGAGAACGATCGTGGAATGATTGGACATCATAATGTTGTGGCAGCCAAGGAAAAGAAGCACAAAGATGCAGGCTGCGTTAATAAGAAGTTCTCCAAAAAGTCCGGCCATATTGGCAAGTCTTGGGCCAAAAGCCAGAATAGAAAAGATAATTGCCATAGAGGTAAGGGAGCCGGTCATTTTCATTCCAAAGTCTGCATTTCGGAAAACCATAACACAAAGAAGAATAATAACGCCTACAATACTGTTTTCATTTCCGAAAATTTTGCCGTATCCCATAACAAAGGCTACGCAGAATACCATGGTAATAAAAATCTTAAACAGATAAACAAATGTGTGACGCAGTTTTTCACCGGAGGTTGTACAATTTTTGATAAGTGCTTTTGACCCCGCCTGATTTAACTGCAGTTCCTGATAAAATGTCATGAAAACGCTCCTTTCTGCTGAGTTATCGGGGAGAGATTATATCATCAGAAATAAGGTTTGTCAAATGATATTTTTATGTCCATTTTGTGAAAAAAGAAAATGTCCTGCGAATGTACAGCGGATATGGCTTTGAAGAAACTGTCATAATGATGCAGAGAATGAGATAAACAGAAAACTCCCGAAATCCATATACGGATCTCGGAAGTTGATTTTTAATAAATGCTCAGTATCATATAGATAAATCCTGCTGCCAGCATATCTACAGGAAGACCTCGGAAGGCCTTTCCGGTGCGGGCAAATTTTAAGGTCTGTTTTACAGAAAGGAACAGAACAACAGGAACAAGGATGATCCATAAGGTTCCGGGAAGACCGCCAAAGCTTTCCACTGTAAACGGGTGGAACAGGATAAAGGCGGGAATCGCCGGAAACAGGCTGTTCATTCCTTTGCAGTCTTTTTTCAGGATTCCGTTTGTAAATGCCAGTACAAGACCTGCTGCCAGGAAAGCGAAGATTGTCTGCTGGAAGGCCTTTGACTGGAAGGAGGCTGTCAGGAGTGTGTTTCCGAAAATACTTCCGGTTCCCATGAATTCACGGAAAATGGCAAGCAGGATCCACAGTCCCCAGGCAATGGCTGACTCCCAGAGGAGTTCGCCGTATTCAGCCTCTGTATTTCCTGAAAGAGCGTGTCTGGCGCACAGAAGTCCCACAAGAAATACCATGATCCAAAGCTCCGTTGTCAGCGCAGTTCCCAGAACCGCAAAGCCCACCAGAAAGGCTGAGGCACAGACAGAGCCGGAGGCAATATATACACAGAGCTGAAGGCTCCATGCAGGAACAGCTTTTTCCAGGAGATTTTTCAGCAACTCTGCAAATACAGAGGTAAAAATCACCAGGATTCCGGCTGCAAAGGCTTCCTTCATTCCTGCGGAAAAAAGAATGATTCCCAGGGCAAAGGCTTCTGCCGGATATCTTAATTTCATAGTGATTCCTCCGTTTTCTTATTTAACTGTCTGTAAGAAGTTATATGCATCGTTGATTCCGTTTACGGCTGCAGTAGAAGATTTGGTAGCGCCGGAAACAGCGTCGATCTGAGTTCCCTCTCCTGATGCCGGAGCTTCTTCTGCCGGAGCTTCTGTTGCCTCAGGCTCAGCAGCTTCGATACCGGAAGCCTGCTCCAGACACTGAGTTGCCAGATCAATAAATCCGTTTACAGAAATACTTACGCCTGTAACCGCATCAGTTTTACCCTCTGCGTCAGTGGTAAGGAAGGAAAGTGACTGGTTTTCAATGAGAGCTTCTGCAAGAGCTTCAGCCTGAGCCTTCCATGTGAGGCCGTCTTCAGTCATTGTGTATTCGCCGTTTTCGGACATAATGCTCTTTTTGGAACCGTCCTCTGTTACAGCATCCCAGCTTGCTTCTGTGATAGCGCCGTCTTTTACAGTAAGAGTAACAACTTCAGTAAAACCGTTGGAATCCGGCTCAGATGTTTTTGCCTCATAGGTACCGTCAGAAAGCTCAGCTCCTTCAAGGACTGTAAGATCTGTTTCTTCCTTTGCAGGCTCGGCTTCTGCGCTGCTGTCCTCAGAACCGGCAGAAACGTCCATTCCCGGAAGGAAAACAGGAGCTTCTGCGCCTTTGAACTGGTCAAGGAACTCCGGCTCTGTGATCTTGGAACCAAGTCCGTCAGTTTCTGACTGCTCAACTACCTGAACCTCTGTGATCCTGGATGCGGAGCTGTCAAAAGCAACGTCCATAACAATATCGCCTACATAACCTTTGGTGCGGACAGTTACCAGGTAGCCGTCTTCTGTTTTTCCGGCTTTTTCAATGTTTTCCGCGCCGCTTACATCAAATTCTTCCAGAGTTTCTGAGCTTTCACCGGAAGCGTCTCCGCCTGCGCTGAGAGCAAGAGATTTTGAGCCGATGATTACGCCGAAAGACAGTGCGGTCACTACAACCAGCGCCAGAATTCCTTTTACTTCTTTATTTTTCATGATTTTTCCTCCAAATTAAGCTTTTTTTACTCCGTATACATGTTTTTTATAGAGAAGAGACAATGCACCGCCCAGACAGTTGGCTGTCAGGATTCCAAAGCAGATTCCTTCCGGATAAAAACTGAAGATACGGATCGCTGCCGTGATGATTCCCGCAGTGACTGCGTAGAGCAGCCGTCCTCTTCTTGAGGCAAATGCATAGTCTGTAAGCATATAGCATGCGCCGAGGATCAGGCCGCCGCCAAAAAGGTTCAGGAGAATATCTCCGGTAAATAATCCTGCCGGTCCGAAGATAAAGGTCAGGATGATTACTGTTGCAATGTAAGTAAGAGCAGCCTCTGCGTTTACGATTCCCATAAAGCACATGTAGGCAAATCCCACAAGAAGCAGAAGCTTGCTTGTTTCTCCAAGGGCGCCCGGTGTTTCACCAAGGAACATCTGCAGATAGCTGTAACCTGCTTCTCCGCCGTTTTTTACTGTTCCCAGAACAGTGGCAGAAGAGACAGCGTCAAAACCTGTCGTTGTCAGAGTGCGGGGAGCAACATACTGCATAACGGCTCCCGGCCATACCACCATGGTGAAAAGACGGCCCATGAGTGCCGGGTTTACAAAATTGCAGCCGATACCGCCGAACATCTGCTTTACAACAAGAATGCTGAAAATACCGGAAAGTGCAACTACCCACAAAGGAACAGTAACCGGCATATTAAATGCCAGAAGTATTCCGGTAACAACAGCGCTGAAATCATTGGCAGTAACCGGTTTTTTTGTGATTTTCTGCCAGAAATATTCAGTCAGTACACAGACGGTAACAGAAAAACCGGTGATGTACAGTGAGCGGATCCCGAAAAAGTAAATGGAACCCAGAAGAGCCGGCATCAGAGAAATTGCAACATGGAGCATAATATTCCGCGTTGTATTGGCTGTGCGGATATGAGGTCCGGTTAAAGTTTGTACCTGATTCATGATTTTTTCACCGCCCTTTCTCTGATTCTCTGTTTTACGATATCTCTGGCTGCGCGGGTACGCAGGGAAAGCTCGCGTCTTGCAGGGCAGATATAGGAGCAGCAGCCGCAGGCAATACATTCGCTTGCGTACAGCTTTTCACAGAGATCATAGTCTTCGTCAAGAAGAGCAAATTCAATCTTATATGGAACAAGTCCTGCAGGGCACACGCTTTCGCATCCGGAACAGCGGATGCAGGGCTGTTCTTCAAAGCCCGGTTCCGGAAGAATCAGGATTCCGGAAGTATTTTTTGTAACATGGAAAAGCTCTGTCTCTCCATTCCAGTTGTTTGCCACACAGGGACCGGTCATGGGTCCGCCTGCGATCACGCGGTTTTCGGAAACGGCAACTCCGCCGCAAAGCTGAATCAGCTCTTTTGCTGAGGTTCCCACAGGAACAAGGAAATTTCCGGGATTTTTTACCGCACCGGTTACAGTGACGATTCTCTCAGTAAGAGGACGTCCGCCAAGAAGCATATCAGCCGCTGCTTTGGTAGTGCTTACATTGGAAACGATCACTGCTGAATCAGCCGGAAGACCTCCCATGGGAACTTCACGCCCAAGAACTGCCTGGATCAGCTGACGTTCGCCTCCTTGTGGATATTTTGTAGGAAGAACCTTGATCTCTATGTTTTCTTCCTGACCCATCAGACCGGAAGCTGTCATTTCAGCCAGAATTTTGTTAAGATTTTCTGCAGCCAGAGGCTTGTTGTCTTCCAGACACACATAAGCCTTGGATGCTCCGCTTGCCTTGAGAAGAATACGGACGCCGTTTAAAAGAGCGTAGCCGTTTTCCAGCATAAGGCGGTAATCACAGGTGAGGAAGGGCTCACATTCCGCGCCGTTGATCAGAAGATCTGTAATTGTTTTGTCGGTTTTATATTTTTTATGGGTGGGAAAGCCTGCGCCGCCCATACCTGTAAGACCGCCGTCACGGATTCCTGTCAGGATTTCCTGACTGGAGATGTTGCTGATGTCAGCAGCCCCTTTATAATAGGAAAGTTCTGTGTTTACTTCCGGATCAGTTTCTTTCTGTACAATACATGCCATGATGCTGCGTCCCTGTTCCTGAACCTCTTTTATTTCAAGAACTTTACCGCTTACGCTGGCGTGAAGGGGAGCGGCCATGAACGCTTCAGGTTTTCCGATCAGCTGGCCTTTTTTTATATGATCTCCGGGACTGACAAGAAAACTGCACTTTCCTCCAAAGGACTGTTCTGAAAGGATCGTAACAGTTTCCGGACAGTAAGGCTGTACGGCAGAATCCATGGACAGAGCTTTGTCAAAGCCGTCTGTAGGATGTACGCCGCCGGGGAATACAGATTTTTTTCGTTTCTGCATGTCCTGACCTCCTTTACTTATTTTGTGGTTCATTATTGTTAAATAGTTCACATTCCGAATCAGCATACCATATGAATAGGAATTACGCAAGAACGATTTTATAAAGTTATCTGTAAAAATTTTCTTCTGGAATTTACTATGTGCAGTCTTTTGTGATAAGATGCATAAGAAAACATAAAAAATAAAATTCAGTATCAGATGAATGAAATATATGTGATTTTATAAAAAAGGAGGCAGATAACAGTGAAGGCGGCAGGCTGTGATTATTGTGCAAATTATGTTTATGATGATGAGACAGATACTTACTACTGTGATGTGAATCTGGATGAAGATGAATACTACCGGTTTCTTACAGGAAATATGAAGGAATGTCCTTATTACCGTAACGGGGATGAATACAGGGTTGTGCGCCACCAGATGTAAAGGACAGTGGCTCAGATAAAAGCAAAAGAGAATGGAGATTTTTAAATGGTAACAATGGAACTGGATAATTTCAGTCTGGAGCAGATCTGTGATTCCGGGCAGTGTTTTCGTATGAAAAAGACTGGGGAGAATACCTATTCTCTGGTGGCAGGGAATCAGTATCTGGAGGTTTCTCAGAAAGGAAGTATTGTGGATTTTAACTGCAGCGATACAGAGCTGATCTGTTTCTGGGTTCCTTATTTCGATCTGGATGCGGATTACAGCGCTTACATAGAGAAGGTAAATCCACGGGATAAATATTTAAGTGCGGCCGCGGCTCATGGAAGCGGAATCAGGATACTTCAGCAGGATCTGTGGGAAATGATCGTTACGTTTCTGATTTCTCAGCAGAATAACATTTCACGGATCAGAGGATGCATTGAGAGACTGTGCGCCCGATACGGAGAAAAGCGGATCTCGGGAAACGGAGTGGAATATTACGGTTTTCCCGGCCCTGAGATGCTGGCAGAGGCCACAGAACAGGAGCTGAGAGAGCTGGGACTTGGATATCGCGCAAGGTATATTGCGGAAACGGCCCGCACCATTGTACAGGGAGAAATTTCACTGGAAAAAATCTACAGGATGCGTTATTATAATCGTGCAAAGAATGAGCTGATGAAGCTCTGTGGTGTGGGAGAAAAGGTGGCGGACTGCATCTGTCTTTTTGCCCTGCATCACATGGATGCTTTTCCTGTGGATACACATATCAGGCAGGTTCTGGATGAGCATTATAAGAGAGGATTTCCAAACCGCAGATATCACGGGATCAGAGGCATTATGCAGCAGTATATTTTTTATTATGAACTGACAGAAGGGAGAAACTAATATGAATTTTCAGTTTGCGCACTATAATTATAATGTGATCGACCTTGATAAATCTATCCGGTTTTATGAGGAGGCTCTTGGCCTGAAGGAACTCAGACGCAAAGAGGCTGAGGACGGAAGCTTTATCCTTGTTTACCTGGGAGACGGGGAAACGGGATTTGAGCTGGAGCTTACATGGCTTCGGGACTGGGAAAAGGATCATTACAATCTGGGAGATAATGAGATCCATCTTGCTTTTACTGTGGACGATATGGAGGCTGCTCATAAAAAGCACCAGGAAATGGGATGTATCTGTTTTGAGAATCCTGCCATGGGAATTTATTTTATCAATGATCCGGACGGATACTGGCTGGAGATTGTTCCGGCAAAATAATACAGAAAAACAGGCAGCCTGCATAACAGCGGACTGCCTGTTGAATTTTTCAGACCTTTTCTTTTCGGTCGCTGCGCCCCACAAGATAATCAAGGCTGATATTATAATAATCCGCCAGGCGGATAAGCATTTCCACAGGAATATCTCTGGAGCCTGTCTCATAATGTGAATAAGATCGCTGACTGATATGGAGAATTTCGCCGATCTGCTTCTGAGACAGATCAGAATCTACACGCAAATCCTGAATTCGCTGAAATTTCATGCAAATACCTCCTTTTGCAAAAAGTATAGGTCGGAACTTCCTGTGCTATTCAGATTTGGAACGAAATGGACTATACAGAAAAAAGGCAGAATTGTGGAAAAGTATGCGGATGTCCGGTAAGACAATGAAAAGGATGGAAAATACAAAGCTTCAGAATCATAAGAATTGTATTTTGGATAAGATTTGATTATAATAGGCACAAAGATTTTATTTTGAGGGAGGTATGAAAATGGAATATGCAGTTTCGGTTATTAAAAATGTCCTGGGAGCCCTTTATCAGACCGGCGGCGCTTCTCTGATCATTGCAGCGCTGTTTATGAGCGTATATATGAGAATAAAGAAAAAAGGAACAGGGGCAGTGATTCAGGCATGGATCAGTGAGTTTCGCAGCAGCAGTCAGTTTCGAAGAGAATTTCTTCTGGTGTTTTATGTGTGTATGATGCTGTTCAGAACCCTGCTGTGCAGACCAATCTGGGGAAATCCCCTGGACAGCGTTATGGGAATCTGGGGTATTCATAAGCCGGATGGGACAATTTACACAGAAAATATTGAGAATCTGATTCTTTTTATCCCGTTTATGATTCTTTTATACTGGGCGGAGGAAAAAAAGACAGACAGACGAAAAATGCCTGTACAGAGCGTTCTTCTGAAAAGCCTGTGGCTCAGCTTTATTGTTTCTCTTTTTATCGAAGGATGTCAGCTGTTTCTGAAGATCGGAACCTTCCAGCTGACAGATCTTGTGTTCAACAGTCTGGGAGGACTTCTGGGAGGCCTGATCTACTGGGGCTTTGACCGCAGCCGCAAATATATTTCGGAAAATGTGAAAAAAATAGGAGGCTGGGATGTTGAGCCCTGGAAAGCTCCGGAAACTGAGACAGCTGAAAGTATCTCTTCTGTGTCAGGAACAGCAGTCGAAATCTCAGGAGAACAGCCAAAAGAAGAAAAAAGCAGTGTGGATTATAAAAGTATTGAGCTTCTGGTCCGTCAGGCAGGACAAAAGCTTTATCAGGCCAGGCCAACCCGGGAAAATATTCACAAAAAAGAAGGCCTTGCCAATTTCTGTACGGATTTTGACACAGCGATCCAGAAATTTCTGATTGAGGAACTGGAAAAGCTTCTTCCCGGAGCTGCGTTTTTCGGCGAGGAGGATACAGAGGGCAATCAGGGAGCAAAGGCCTGTGGAGAGTATACCTTTTATATTGATCCCATAGACGGAACAACAAACTTTATGTTTGGCTATCATCACAGCTGTGTCTCTGTGGGACTGGCTCATCAGGGAAGGATAATCGCAGGATTTGTATATAATCCCTATGTGGATGAAATGTATAAAGGAATCCGTGGTCAGGGAAGCTGGCTGAACGGACAGAAGCTTGAAATGGAAAATATTTCTGTTGGGGAAGGGATTGTGGCTTTCGGATGCGCAAGATATAATGAGGACGGAGCGGACAGCTTTTTCCGTGCAGTAAAGGAACTGTATATGAAGAGCCTCAGCATCAGAAACGGAGGCTCGGCAGCCCTTGATCTTTGCAGAACCGCATCCGGAAGCAATGCGGTATATCTGGAAATGAAGCTTCAGCCGTATGATTTTGCGGCAGCGTCCCTGATCGTTGCGGAAGCAGGAGGCATCATCAGTCAGTTTGACGGAGCGGCGGTTACTCTGGACGGTCCGTGTTCTGTTGTGGCAGGCGCCGCAAAAGCCTGTGAGGAGACAAGGGAGATCATAAAAAGCTGTAGATAAAAGAATTTGACAGGATATGGTGAATGAATGGTGAAAATACATAAAATTCTTACCGGGCTTGCCCTTTGGGGAATTATCAGTGCAGGTGCGGTACTGTGTCCGGTTTGGGCCGGCGCAAAAACAGAAAAATATACAAATACAGATTTTGCAATGAATACAGTGGTTTCTGAAACCCTGTATACAACAGGAAAAAATCTGAATCCGTCAGTGGGAGAGCTTCTGAAAAATACAGAAGAAAATCTTCTTTCCTGGACGGAGGAAGACTCCCAGATCGCAGCGCTGAATGCGGCACAGGGGAAAACTCTGGAAGTTTCTGACGAGCTTGCAGGATATCTGGAAAAAATACAGCAGCTTTCCGTGGATTCGGAGGGAGCTTTTGATCCTACTATCGGAAAAATCATTCGACTGTGGGATATCGGGGGAGAAAACGCCGGCATACCCGCTCAGGAGGAACTGGATAAGCTGCTGAAGGAAACCGGTTATGAAAAACTTGAGCTTGATGGAAATAAAGTGACCTTAAAAGACGGGGCAACGCTGGATCTGGGAGCAGCAGGAAAGGGAATCGGATGTGACCTTGTGATGGATCTGCTGAAAAATGAGAAAGAGGTTTACGGTATGATCCTGAATCTGGGAGGCAGCAGCGTAATGGCATACGGAGAAAAGCCGGATCAGTCTGACTGGAGGGTTGCAGTAAAAGATCCAAGAGACCCGGAAGGAGAGTATCTGGGAGCCATCACTTTAAAAGGGGGAGAATTTCTTTCCACCTCAGGCGATTATGAAAGATACTTTATGGAGAATGGAAAAAGATATCACCACATTCTGGATCCGGAAACCGGTTATCCGGTGTGGAATGGGCTGACAGCAGTGACCGTAGTCTGCGACAGCGGAATTATGGCAGACGGTCTTTCCACTGCCTGCTTTGTGCTGGGAAAAGAAAAAGCCCTTCCTCTTCTGGAAAAATACGGGGCAGATGCGCTTTTTGCAGATGAGAACCACAAGGTGTATCTTACAGAAGGAATGGAAGAGCG
>ENA-ORSR01000618-ORSR01000618.1-human-gut-metagenome-genome-assembly--contig:-NODE-618-length-29757-cov-3.256380_pt1 | contig 29757 bp, 41 predicted proteins | sample MGYA00241901_ERZ509166 | MGnify/ENA primary metagenome ERZ509166 (study PRJEB26280, sample SAMEA2338860) | human gut metagenome | biome: human gut; feature: human-associated habitat; material: faeces... | reverse complement strand
GAGTCCGGTTAGCGCAGTTACCAACCCAGCAGCTTGTCCGGCTGCAGATGCAAAAGCTGGTCCCAATGCGCGACTAGAACTATCAATACCATCAATAGATCTTTTTGCTCGGCTGAGTCCAGGGCTCATGGCGTCAAGTAATGATATTTTTACTTTGGTTTCAGCTACCGCCATTTTATTTATCCCCCTTCTCCAGTGCCGCTTCTACTACTAATTTTTCAATAACCCGAAGTTTTTCCAACAGCAGCGGCGACATTTCAATACCGTATGTCCTAGTTAAAAAATCCACTTCCAGCCAGTTGAAGCCTATCGGATGGGCTCCAGTAAATGTCGATACATAGCGAAAACACCGCTGCACAATATTCCACACTTCTACAACCTGTATGTTACCTGGCAATACTGCCGGCGGTGCATACTGACAACTGCTGCACGGTAATTCTATTTTTCGGCGTTCGTAGATTCTTCGGCAATCTCTACAATAGCCGCTTCGCTCCCGTTGCCAAGCGAAGATGGCCTTAAGTTTTTTATTTCTTCCGTCCTTATTTCTCCGCTCAACGCCATCGTGCGATATGCTATTGCAATTACCTCACCAGGGCTAAAGTCGTCAATGCTAGCGCTTGGATAGATGGTCTCAAAAATCCAATTCGCGACAACAATGTCATTCTCATCCGGATCTGCATCTTTCACTTGAGGTCTTACTTCTTTAGCGTATTTACAATGTTCCGCCCAAGTCATGCCACGTACTTCTAAGATTGTTTTTTTATTTTCAGCCATTTTGCTCGCTCCTTTATTCATAACTTTCAGTTGTATTTTGCATAGTTGCTACGATTGCAGCATTTTCAGCGCTGTCTTGATAGTAGGCGCTGTATTGCAGTTCTTGTTTAATTCCGGACGGCCCATCAACGGCTGGGGAATTTCTGTTGAACTGGATCTCCGGCAGCAGCAGCGACAGCTTCATATCTCCTACCGCAAAGACCAGCTCCGCGCTTGTTTCTGTGCTGTTTTCGGCCATCTCTAAATATGTATTGTCATTAAAGAACGCCGTCATACTGCCGGTAATGGTGATAAGGCCCTCATTTACAGCTGTGCGGTAACCTTTGCCACCGATAGCATAGGTATCACCGTCCAGGCCAAAATCAATATCCATAGTAAAAGCGGTCACCGTGGCCGTCTTGTCGTTGCCCAGCAGCAAATCTGCCATAAAATTATTTAAACGGTTCATGACCGGTTCAGTAGGTGTCGCTGTCATGGTCGCTGTACTGATCTTTTCGTCGCAACCCATTACCGTGATCGTCGCCGTTACCTCGCCATCACCGCCGGCAGAAATGGATATTTTGGAAATTTTACAGCCGTTGTATTTAGCATAGGAATTGATTTTCGGGAAACCCTTTTCCAGTACCAATGACGGCTGATTATCGGCCGGTTTGAACACGTGCTTAAAGTACCCTGTCTTGCCCTCTACTTCTGTCGTCGTAGGTGCGCCCATCGCCGCCATAAACCAGTACCCGAAGGCTGTCGCGTCCAGCGGCACAGCGATGTCACCGCCAACGTCAATGTTACCCATGATAGGTTCAACTGGATCTCGACGGCCACGAATGGTCGCGGGATCTGTTTTATTTTGGCTTGCGGCTAACCCGCAGGTGTTAAAAGGCATCTGCACAGCTTTACTGGCCAAGTTTGCAGGGTCTTTACCGAACTCGGTTTCAAAGGCCATTTTCAGAGTGGTATATACACCAATGGCCTGCGCTGCGTGCAGCTGTAAATTCATTTTCAACATTTGTCTTGCCCCCTTCTAAAACTCTTCTTCGTAGGACGTGCTCAGCGTTTGCTCCATCGTCCATTTACATTCCATATCAGTAACCCAGTGCTGGCCCGCAGAATCCAATGCGCCCAGCTGAATTACCTTCGTTTCGTCCATAGGCCGCGCGCCGTCCCGATAAGCGTCCAGTTCCTTCTGGATCACTATCGCGAAGTCAGCGACTTCCTTACTGCCAGAAAATACTTTAACGCCCTGCTCGGTTTCAAAAGCTTCCCTGTTATCATCGGCGATACCAATAGACAAATTGCAGTTGTAGCTACAAGACTTTTTCCCTATGCCTTCGTCCTTCCAAAGTCCGTAGAAAAAAATATAGGGAGCGTCCTCTACTGTCGGCGCAAAAGCTTCCGTGGCATCACCCACTGCGATCAGCGGCGATTTTCCGTATCGCTCCTGACAGAATGTCTGCAACTTTTCGGACTTAGCCAGATGATCGGCCAAAGCCACAGCAATGTCCGTTAGATTCTTTTGTAATTTACCCATGCTTTACCCCCCGAAAACCGTATACTTCCGGCCTTTTCCAGCCGTTTTTCTAAAGCTGCCGCCGTTGTTTAAAAAATCCTGGGCTTTAGCCTCGACATAAGCGGGCAACTTAGGTGCCAGCTTATTCATTATCGGCTCATAAAATGGTCTGGCCGGAACTTCCAACCGCGTCGTATCGCCGCGCAGCGGATGACCAGCTTTGCCCCAGCGGCGCCGCATAAATGCAGTAACAGGATAGCTTGCGCCCTCTTCCTGAATGCGGCCATACTTGGCTGATGCTGCCGACGTCCAGCCTACTTTCACAATGCCATTATTTGTGTACTGATATCCGACAGCGTTTATCAGGCGACCATACCAGCGGTGAGGCGCTCCAGATCTAAGATCATTGCGGACTTGCCACGGGATGCGTTTAGGCCAGCTGTTTTTAAAACCGCCGCCCTTTCGCAGTTCGTCTTTGATCTCCTTCTGTACGAAGTAACCCATACTTTTACTGCAACCGCGTACAAAATCGGGAGAGCTGCGGATCAACGCCTGAAGATACTGTGATATTCCATTTTGGATATCAACAACGATCATCACCTTAACCCGCTCCTTTCCTTCTTAGACGCTGACAGCGTAGTGTTTCCGGCAAGGCTGTCCTTCAGGCAAATAGCATTTACATTCCAACCTGCGCCACCGTATTCGATATAATCTCCGGCTTTAGGTTCCGGAACATCTACATCACAAACAGTAAACTTGGCCTTATCGCTGATTTTCGCCGAACGGTCAAGCTCTTTGTAGTAAACCTCGGTCCGGTCAAGTTCTTCCCCAATCTCCACTATTGCCGAAATTTCTATACCGTTATAGATAATTTTTTCGGCCAATGGGCCAGAGAAAAATGCTTTTTGCATGATTGCTTTTATCGCATTGTTCGCCATAAAAACCCCCTTTTTCGCCTGTTTTAGGGTGTAAAAAAATAGGGGCAGGCAAAATCCACCCCTATTCAGTTTTGAAGTTTCTGTTATTCGCCAGGTGCCGATGCTGCAGCGGCTGTCGCTACATCGGCGCCGGCATTAATTTTTACGTCAACAGTTGTTCCAGATGCAGCAGGTGCGGCAGACCACGCAACACCCAGATAAGTATTACTGCCTTGTGTAGCAGTAACCGTCCCGTCATCTTTCAGATATACACGAGCGCCCTGGTCAATAGCAGCGGCGTCAGTCTCGAACGAAAATACACCGCCTACAGTCAGCGCAATCAGCTGGCCAGTAATACCAGCGGCTTCGGCTACGCCGCAAATTCCGACCACAATAACGTCGCCCTCTGCCACGTCTGCCGTACATTCATAATCCAGCTTATCGCCCTTACGGTGGAAAAAAGCTTTTTCGTTTGCCATGATTTACTCCCCCTTATTCCCTGCATTTTTTACAAAACCGCGGTAATCCAAAGCAGCGATACCGAAATCAAGATACATTCTGAAAGAACGTGCCAGCGTATCAAAAGAATCCTTCGATTCCAAGATCGGCGTTTTGTTGCCGTTCAAGTAGCTGATCTCGATGCCTTCTACCTGATTTTTTGCGGCCGCAATATACCAGGCATTTGCATTGATATCATCCAAGGCAGTATCTACAACGATATCCAAGGAATTACGGAATACGTTAGCTACGCCGGAATGATCTCCGGAAGGATCGGCCAAAGATTGAAGCAGCTGCTCTGCGGTAGTTTCGTAGGTGGACGGAACAATTAGATATTTAGCGGCCAGGTTCAAGCTGAATTTCTTGCTGAAATCTTTTTGTTTGCGCAGTAACTGACGCGCTTCGGAAAGTGTCGCAGTGCTCGGCGCACCAACCGTAGTTGCAAGGTTTCCGTTTGCCGAGCTGTAGGTGATACCTGCCAGCGCAGCATAAGCCAAGCGATTGATTTTGCGCTTGAAGGCTGCGGCAAAGCGATAAGGGAACTTGGCCAGGATATCCAAATCATCGTTGATAAACAACTGACGGGTATAGTTCCAGGCGATACCATCGGTACCCAGTTGTACGGCAGTTTTTTCTTTACCCAGCTTCGCATGAGTAAATTCACCGTTTTCCGGAATTAGTTCCGGCTCTTGCGCACCACCGATTTTGTAGCGGTAGGCGGTCTTGAAATCGCTTAAGGTGCCATCAACAGTCCAGCGTTCAAAGGTTGTCTCTACCTCCGAATAGCCTTTGCTCATAGAAAGCTTGACAGTGCTGTTCAGCAGGTCAGAATAAGTGCTGCTGGTCATCGCACGGGTAAAGAGTTCATTGTCGCCCATGCGCAGAACATCTTTGGCGCCTTCACGCTGCAGGATCTCACGGGCGATATCGCGCTGGCTCATGCCGCGCATTTTTTCGGCACCATCGGCAGGTTTTTCAATATTAAAACCTGCACGCAGCCCCAGTCCGTCACGATACGCTGCGCGGAGTTTATCTTCCTCCGCAGCCCCCATCTCCGGTTTTGCATTTGCAATCGGAGCATTACGTTTGCTGATAATACCCAGCAATTCGCGGTTGACGGTTTCGATATCGGTACCATCATTCAGCCACTTGCTGCGCTGTTCGCTTTCTACCTCAAATTGGTCGCACAGACCGTTGACGCTAGCGCAACGTTGGCGTTCGGCTTTTTGCGCTTCTTCGCGAATAGCAGCTTCATTTACTGCAGGTGCCGCAGTAGAGGTTGCCGGCTTAGCACTTCTAGTCTCTTCAATAGGATTTCCGTTTTCATCAATAGGCATTTTTTCTCCCCCTTTTGACTTTCCGGAGCTGCGCTCCGATACAATATGATTTTCCAAATCGTCATAGAACGGCAATGACCTTGCCACGCCGACGGAAGCATCCGCCGGCACCGTTACTATACTGGCTTCAAACACTTCCCAGCTGGTAGCAATCCAAGCCGGGCCTTCAATACCATCATCGGACTTTTGACCTTTTTCAACGACTTCCCACTTATTGACTCGATATCCAACGGATACGCCACGGACGAATCCACCTTTGACCAAATCCATAATTTTCTGCGCTTCGTCGGTCTGGGCGAATTCAATTTCAGCATACGCCCGGCAGTCCTCAGTCCAGATCCGTATCGGCTTACCGATAACAGCGTCCCTATTATGGTTAAATAAGATTGGCATTCCCCCGCCGGCAAAGCGCTCGGTATTCATCGCTGTGTCATTGCAGCGCAGAATTTCTGCATCGCCCCACCAGTCAAGGCACGGTGTTTCACTTGCAAATGACATTGTTACCGTGCGAGTTTCTGCATTGAGTTCACCCAACGCAGCACTGCGCCAACGCGGCACGGTCAGCCGCTCCTGCCGGGACATATTACGGTAATGTTCGTCATTTAGTTTGATTGGCATTAGTTTCTCCTTCCTGCTGTAAGCCAGCTGCTAATTTCCTGACCGCCTCATCGACGGCCTGGTCAAGCTCCTCTTCCCAATCCTTGCCTTTTTTAGCAAAAATTTCTTTCAGATTAGTTTGACCGGTTTCCAGCATGATCTTGTTGGCCAGCGCTTCTTTGTATGGATCAATCCACGGCAGACCTTGACCAATAAATTCATGCTTTAAGTATTTTTCGCGATTCTCAAAAAAATCGCTGGGATACTTTCCTTTGGGTATACGCCCTGACAAAATAGCAGTTGTGACAACGTCCTCAAAAACAAAGTTCAGGAAATGATCTATCAAGAACTGCTGCTCCTGCTCAAAGACCTTCCAGTCTTCTAACAGATTTTGCCGGGCACTTGAATAGTTCACCTGGCTAACATCGCGGCTGACCATCTCGTAAGACAAGCCATGTCCTGCTGATATCTGCCGCAGTTGAGCAAGGTTGTAATCGGCAAGTTCGCTGCTTTGCCCGCCAGGAACCAGCGTTTTTATGTCCTGCCCTGGGTCAAGGTATTTCACCGAGCCAGGAACAACACGTTCGCCTTTCCCCGGCTCTCTGCTTTCTTTTTTCCCGTTGACAAGAGAACTGCCCACGGTAGGCCCGGCATCTTTTTCGGTGGTGATCCACACAGCGATGGCCGCATTGATTTTCTGCTTAAAGGCAACCGCCTCGAAGAACTCATCCAAATCGTGGATCTTATCAAGCGTCCGCACCAGCGGCGTCATTTCCCTAACTTCACTGGGCCTGCTGTGCTCGGCCAAAAAGTAAACTCTTTTTGCGTCTATACGTTCCGGCTCCAGCTGCACATACGTGTCAAAGCTGTATTTCCGCAGGTAGTATGACAGCGGCTTGCCAAAGCTGTTAACTTCTATGCCGCCGATGATAACATTCCCGCCCGGTGACTTTAGCGTTGCCGGGCCTTCCAGCTCGTCTACTTCTGCCAGCTGCAGCTGATACGGAAGCCTGGATTTTTTGTCAAGCGTTTTAATTGCAAGTATTCCGCCGTCAACCATTCGGCGGCGCACTATCATGCGCAGGATCTCGTTTAGTGAAAATTTCCCTGATACGTCACAGTTTCCCGGTCGGCTCCATTCAGACCAGATATCCTCAATAAGATTATTCCAGTCCTGATCTTCCGTCCTGACCTGCAGGTTAAATCCTTTGCCAACTACATTGCGTTCAAAGGCATTTAATATACTGTTGACGATCTCGGAGTTCCGCTCCAGGTGGCGCGCTTTTCTCCGGGCGATGTCCCGGTTAAATGAATTAAGTGCTTCAGCGCTTCCGTCCGAAGGGCACCACCCCGCAGAGTTACGCCACGCAGGAACGCTCTCATAAGCCTCGGCGCCCCTTAATGCCAACCGATATGCCTTTCTTGAAAAGGCCTTCTGCGGTGAAAAGAACCCGATTATGTTGTCGAAACGTTCCGCTATAGTAGGATTTCTCTGGTTGTTCTGCAATCTTTTATCCCCTTCCGTAGTAACTAAGCGGGGTACCAAATGTACCGTTGCTATTAGTTCTTATGTTGGCCAGCTGCTGTTCCAGCGCCGCCCGTTCCAGTCTTAACTCGCTCAAACTGGCCAACTGCACTTTGCCGTTACGGGTTTGAATAACCTGCCCGCCGGTCATAACATTAGAGATTGCCGCATCGACCTCGGCCAGCCGTTTTTCTAAAATTTCAGCGCTCATATAAATCCTCCTAAATCGTAAAGCTCGGCTCCGGGATAGCACCTTCGTCATCGGTAGTAACGCTTACCGGTTCGTCGATGATGCGCTCCTGCAGTGCTCTCATGTTTACCAAATCGGCTACAGCGAACGCATACACGCAGCAGTCCCACCAGTGGTTTTGTTTGGCGCTGGTTTTTGGTTCCCATTTTTCCCGGCCTTTATCATCTATAATTCTGTGCTCTGACGTTATATGCTCCGCAAACTCCCTGCTGCAATCGGCATTTAACATCCAAGAGCTGCGCCCGATCGGATTACCCAGCCTGGTAGCAATGTCATTTTTGTACTGGTCAGTATTGACCAACCACAGCTGCAATGGCATCTTGCCGGGTGACCTCGGTTCGATATTAGTCGCCCGCAAGTATGCCGCCATCTGTGTACTGCTGCCTTTGACCGGGAACGCTACCCCTTGATGCTTCCAGCAATAGTCATAAACTTCTTCGGTGCGGTAACCGGTATCAACTCCGTATATGCAAACCCGGTATTGGCTCTGTCCATCTTCCCCCGGAAACAGCGTTGACATCACTGTTTCGATATCTTCCCAGGTGGTTACCTTGCCGTATCCTAAAACCTGACTTGTAACGCCCGGTCCCCATGCGTGGATCTCCCAGTAGAAATGTCCCTTTTGGACGTCGACGCCGCCAGTCAAAAGCTGCGCCCAACGGGGAACGATAAACATTGGACATTCCGTTTTATGCTCCAGCACTATATCAACATCCATAACGGCAGACTTGCTTTCCCATGGCTCGCCCAGCCATGAATTAACAAAGTTCTTTAGTTGCAGCGGATCATCTTTTGATCGGATGAATTCAGCTGCCATCTGTCCAAAAGTTACCCAGGGCGAATACAGCGAATTCAGTCCATAAGCAATACTGCGTGGCTTTCCTTCCACCTCGTTAAGCGGAACCCACTTCCCCTGAACCAACATATCAGGCTTGTATTTATCCGTAATATGTTCATGGCACAATCTACACTCATAATGTGTATGCTCTTCTACGTAGGTCGCTTCCTGCTTGGAATCAAACTTTACATTATCCCATTTCAGCGGCTGCATCTCGCCGCAGAACGGGCACGGCACCTGATATTCATACCGCACGTCCGCTGCTTCATACAGCTGATAGATCTGTCCCGTTTTCAGCGTCGGCGTTGACCAGAAAAACAATTTTCTCCGGCCCGGCCAGTTTTTAGCACGTTCTTCTGCCAGCTTCAAAGGGCTGGCTTCTTTACCGGCTATCTTAACGTATTTATCAATCTCGTCCATGATAACCGTAGGCGATGACCACGAAGCCAAATCCATTGGCGACCTGGCACTGCCAAATTTACAAAAACCACCGGCAAACCGCAGCATAGTATCTTTGCTGTCGCCGCTTTGATACTTGCCGTCAAAACATCGGTTACCTTCAAGCACCTTCTGCAACCTGTCGGCCGAAAACTCTTTCAAGGTTTCATCGTCTGGCAGAACATAAATAATACGTCCCGGCCTCTGATCGATTATCGACCCGACAATGTTAATGCCGCATTCGGTACCGCCGACCTGAGTCGGCTTCAGGAAGATAATTTTTTCTACGCCTTCGCGATTAAAAGCATCCATGATATCTACCAAATACGGAACGATCTCATTTCGCCACGGCCCTGGCCGGCTGGTTTCTTCGCTGCTCATATAGCGATTTTTAGCCGCCCACTGACTCACTGTCATCGGCTCATCGGGCTTTATTTTTTGAAATACCCTTTTAAGAACCTCTTCTAGGGCGTCCACCTGTTTTTTTAGCAGGTCGTCTTGATGCCGGAGCGCAGAATCTTCCGGTGTCAGCAACTTCTTTAAGGCCTTCTCTGACATAAGTATCAATCAACCCCCTAACCTGTGGCGCCAGTTCCGGATACTGGCTGTAAATTTCAGTCATAACATGATCGGCGATAGCCATCATGCTGGTTTTAATGCCGCTAAACGCTTCCGTCAGCCGCTCCTCTACCAATACAACAGAAACCAGCTCACCGCTTTTTATCCGAAGATCCTGCTCTGCGATTGCAGCACGAGCCTGCTTTAATCGGGTATCAGCTGCCAGCTTATCGGCTTCGGCTCCAGGTCCACCCTGTATGCCTACCGCCCGGCCGCGCCAATTGATTAGCGCTGCTATATCCCACCAACCACGCCTTTCCTTAGGTGCGCCCTTCTTCTCCCAAGCGCTCAAGGTCTTGTCCGATATCTGCATTATTTCGCATACCTTTGATGACTTTATCAATAAGCGCTCATCCGGAGTTATTTCAAGCCAGTTTACCTGCGGAGCTTCATCGTCACTTTTATCAAATTTCGCCTGCAGCTCCAAGAATGCTTTAGCAGCCTTCGGATCACCACGAACATGCTTCTTTCGTTGCTTTGCTTTCGGCGCTCCAACAGGACCTTTTTCAATTACTGTTTCAGTAACTTCATAACCTGTCGCGTTCTTTTTGAGCGACTCCATAACCTCTTCAATTTTCGGATCCTGTGGTTTCGACATCGCATCACCTAAATTTTCTGCAAATCGAGAAAATTCGATTTTTGCAGAATTTTTGTTTTTTATAAAAGGACAGCCTATTCCCGCTTGTAGAGCGGTTTTTCATCCTTCTATATATAATTTTGAACCACTAACAAGGTCAATACAAGTACCTCAAACCCCCAAAAGTCGCATAAGTGTCGCATCTTTGCGGGACAAAAACGTCACCAATATAAAAAGCACCCCAAAAAAGGGGTGCTTTTTATATTTTTTTAGCTTTTAATATTTTTTTAGCTTTTAATCCTGTCGCTGCTTCGAACCTATTCAAGATCACCGTACAATACACAGGGTCTATCTCCATCATATAGCATCGGCGGCCAGATTGTTCGGCCGCAATGAGTGTGCTTCCGCTGCCACCAAATAAATCAAGAACAATTCCACCTGCTTTACTACTATTAACAATAGCCTTAGCACATAGAGCAATCGGTTTCATAGTTGGATGCACATCATTGCGCAGAGGTTTGTCTACCCGCCATATAGTAGATATATTATTTAGATCCACCAATTCATAGCTCGGTACCTTAATTGCAATATCAGTAATTCCATTCAGTATGTGTATAACAAAGCCACTTTCAGATTTCTCCACAGTTATTGGTAAATCATCAATTACAGTCCCCTGCTTCCGTCCGCCGTAAAATTTATGGGCAGTTCCTGGTTTATGCCCATATAAAATTGGTTCATGCCGCCATTGATAATCATTTCGGCCAAGGGTAAATGCGTTCTTCAGCCAAATTAAGCATTGCTTTAGACTTAATCCGCTTCCTATAAATGCTCTTCGAAATTCATTACTCGCACCGTCAGCATGGCAAACATATATCCCCGCCCCAGGCTTCATGCTTTCAAAACAGCAATGCATAACTTTATCAAGGAAAATACCAAAACTTTGATTATCCATTTTGTCATTTTTTATCTTCAATTTTTCCTTAGTAGCGCCAGTATAGTTGACATTGTACGGCGGATCTGTAAATACCATATCGGCCAATTTACCATCCATTAGCAACGTAACGTCTCTCAAACTGGTACTATCTCCACAAAATAATCGGTGAGATCCCAGCTCCCATATATCACCATAACTTACTCTGGTATTATTCCTAGCTTCAGAAATAGCGCTTTCAATATCGATATTATCTTCGACGATTCCATCTTGCCCTATTTCGGCAAGCAGGCCGTCTATTTCATTATCACGGCAGCCGAATAAAGAATAATCGAAGTCAGCATCCATCTCCGCCAATATATCTTTAAATGCTTCCTGATCAAATTCAGACAGCTCTGCTATTTTATTGTCAGCAACCATATCAGCCCATTCCTGGGCTTCGCTTTCATAGCCCTGGTAATCTACCGGCACAGTTTCCATTTCCAAATATTTCGCTGCCAGCAGCCGACCATGGCCGACTGTAACGAATCCCGATCTATTGCTGACCACAATCGGCCGTCTGAATCCTTGTGATTTTATCAACTTGGCCAATATCTCAATTTGTTTCTCTGGATGCCGATTCGGATTCTTGGGATTTTCAATAAGTTCATACGGATCCACGAGCTTGCCATAAGAACACATAATTTTTATGTCCGACATTTTTATCACCTCAAAACCATAGTAATAAAAAAACAGGCTATTAAATCAATCAAGATTTAATAACCTGTTAATTAAACAATCATAAATCGGTACCAAGCTTATGCCCAAGCTCCAAACATATACAATTCAGCCGCCGGTAAAACTGAGAACGACTGAGTCCCATTTCTTTTGCAATCTGGTTATCAGTCATACGCGGCCGTGGTGCCCAAAACTTTAACTGCAGCAACTTCTCGTCCTCTTCAGAGATCTCCCTTCGAAGTGAATCAATTGCTCCGACAATTTCCTGCAGCATAGCAATCCTGGTCTCAATGTAAGCTGCTTTTTTACTACCGCAGTCAGCTCGATAAGCCGGATACTGCAGCATTTCCATTTGATTCCGGAGCCGCAGCAGCTCATTAACGGATTGCTGGTAGTCGCGCAGTTCCGCACATAAATATTTTCTTGTTTCTTTTCGCACGACTACCGTCCTCCGTTTTCTATGTGCTGGCTTCACCGTTTTTAAATGATTTTGATCCTTACCTCTACTCTCGGAACTTCAGCATACCATTTGTGAATTCTAGCATCTACAATCTGTTTATCATCCTTGTAAGCGACGCCGCTAAGAGCATCAGTTATGCATTTGAAAATATTATCAGGATCAGGTTTCTTTGCTGGGCGTTCAATCCCCTCAATAGCCGCCTGCTTAAATTTTTTTGACTTACTTGACGGAATACTTGCATAAGCCGTAATGGTGACCGTCAACGGCAATTCTGTGTATTTCCAGCCTTGTTTATCAATCTCTTTTTGCGCTATCATCCTGACGAATGCTTTATAATTTCTGCTTTTGACTGGATCATACGCTTTTACAAACCCGCCAGCTGTGCTAAATCGTGGGCGGCCTTGCGCACAAGGTTCTCCTGGTATCGTTAAAGTTAGTTCCATTTTTTACTCCTCTCACATAAAAAACGTCCAAATGAAATACTGCCCAATCTCCATACCTACTCCAACGCACAGCCCTAAAACCGCCCAAGCTGCTATCGGTACGAGTATTAGCCAAAATAGTGATTCCTTGCTCATCACTCATCACCAAGTAAATCATTGCAATCTTGGTCATAGTGCAGTTCTGCTTCTTCATATGTTCTATAACATTTACCTGCATTGCTAAGCAGACAGTCTATTGTTGTACCATAGTGCATTTTTCGCTCAATGGTTTTGGCTGCGGAAACGTAAAAATAAACGTCCTCCACTTTAGGTTTATATGGCAGTTTTTTAATTAACAACTTACCTCTAAATAAAGCCATTGTAATATCGCTAACAGGTAAATCTTTCCTTTCACAAGCTAACCTTCCGCCGTCTTGTGAGTTAATCCAAAACTTATAATCTGCATACTGCCGTTTGCAGTCAACGTCTACAATGGTAAACCGCTCATTTAGTTCTAATTTGTTTTCGTCTAAAAAGTTTTTGAAATATTTACTCAACATTTTTTACACCTTCTCATTCTGTCAATATAGTTGCGTAATTTTATTAAGTTTTTAAGACCTATAGCTGTTGCTCTTTTTTCACTGTACCCGGCTCTAATCGCCGCTTCTGTGGCGTTTCCGTATTTCATATACAAGTCAAGAAACTTTCTTTGGCGGTAGGTTAATACCATCTCTCCGCATTTTTCGTCCGTCATTCCGTCACCCTCTCAACTGCCGCTATCCCTTGCTCAAAATGGAATGTTGCTTAAATCTTCTGCCTGCCCGAACGATTCAAACCCACCTTTATCACCACCACTTGCACTACCGCCGCCCTCTTTGCGCTCGATAAACTCCACGCTGTTTGCGATGACTTCCGTTACCCAACGTTTTGTGCCGTCTTTAGCGTCATAGCTGCGAATCTGCAAACGTCCGTCTACAAGTAGTCTATGTCCCTTTTGACAGCTGTTGCCCACTAATTCAGCGGCTTTACCCCATACAACAACAGGGATAAAATCGGCCTCTTTCTGCCCATCCGGGGTTTTAAAAGGTCTGTCTACCGCTAAAGTGAACTGAGTTACTACTTTGCCGGTCTGTGTATACTTTACGTCTGGATCTTTGGTTAAGCGGCCCATTAAAATAACTTTATTCATATGTACTCCTTACATTCAAATTCTGCCCACACCCTACGGCTACCATCATCATCTACAAGTGGTGCATTAGCTTCGTGCCGGTCGCAGTCGGTGTTAGTACAGCGATTGTCATAAAACGCATTACTTCGGATGCAGTAGGCTTTGTCGTTAATCATCGTTCGATACCTCCTGAAACCAGCTCCAACATTTAGGATTTTTTTCACCTATGCTACATTTGGCAGGAATGTTTTGAGATAATTCGTTGGTAATTGGTATTATTATTGGAGCCTGATATAATGGGCAGTCAGAACACGTTTCAGGTAATTTATCAACCAGTATTTTAGTCATTTTTATCATCGTCCTCTCAAATATCCATCGGGTCACAATTCTCGCAGTCAGGGTCAATGTCTCCATACTGCCAACGACAATATGTACAGCAGTATTTACTGTCCCAGCAATCACAGGTGGCGTCACAATCATCACAAGGGCATTGTTCTTCTTCCATTTTTATTTACCGCTCCTTAAATAACTCTTATCAACACTTCAACCCTCGGTACTTCTGCATACCACTTATTAAGTATCTCGTTTCTTTCGGTGCATTTGGCTTATCAAAAATCATGATGTACGGATCATAACCAATATCTCGCACCGCGTATACCCTGCTCAAATCTTCTTCGGGGCTACTGTTAAAATTGGTTAAAATATAAACGGTTCGATTGCGCGTGCTACCTTTCCACACGTCTTTATACTCTTTCAGCTTTTCGAATGCCAGTAAATCATTGGGATTATCCCACGCAAAATGCAACATCGAATATCTAACCTTGTTTATCGCCGCTGCCTTTTCGTCCGTCATAAGTCTAATATCAATGCCCTGCGAAAAATCAACATAAGCATTGCTTTCCGCAAGTTGTCCGAGTAAATCTTTCCAATCTGGGCAGGCAAGTAGGTTTGGATCAAGCAGCTTTATGTGCTTTTGTCCGTTCCAAAACTCTGATAAAATTGCTGTTTAAGTTGTAGCCCGTGCCGCCTTTAATAATCTCATCAGCTTGATACGCTTGTATATCGTCAGGGGTAAAGGTAAATACCTTTGCCATATATACCGTATCGTAATGATCTAAGCTACCCGCCCACTCGACTGTATCGCCGTATTTTTTTGTGCCATGAAGATATTTTCATCAAGGCCAAGTTTGGCCAGTTGTGACCGTCTACATCTACAAGTCCTATTTTCAAGTCATCTCGCCTCTCGCCAACTTTGCTAAATCGTCGTTGCTGTTTATGCGGCAATTAGGGCATATAATCAACGCTTCTTTTTTGTGATTATATTTATACGGCACGTTGAAGCCGTTCTCTGTATTTTTGCCGCATATTGCGCAAGCCCCGATTTCGGGCTTTGGTACGCCTTTGCATATGTATATCTCCATTTTAATCACATCGCTTTCTGCAACGTTAATCCGCAAAGCTCAGGCAGGTTTGCTTTTACCAAAGCAGCTGGAAGTTGCGGCGGTACTGCATTCCCACATCTTGCAACCTGTGCCGTTTTAGGATACGGATTGCCTAAATAATCACACTCGATGATGTATGTATCCGGGAACCCCTGCGCCCGAAACAACTCTCTTGGCGTCAGCATACGCATGCCGATGTCGACTATTTGATAGTCCTGGCCGGCAATGGTAATCAGCCCAAAACGGTCCTTTGTTGTGATCGTGTGTAGTGGTTCATCCAACTTCTGGCCGCCGCCCTGACCGTAGTACTTGAGCAAAAAGGCTCTCACTTCGCCAAAATGCCAGCCGCCAGCCGTTATTGTATTAAACGGCTTTTCTATATTTTGTTCACTACTCTTGTTAAGCTGAATGAGGTTACTGGTTACAATAGCATTATGATCTACCGTCGTAATCGTCGGAAGTGGTTTATCTACACCCGCTCCGGCACCTTGATAATTGCCACCGTAGTGTTTTACTAAACTCGCCGCTACAAGCCCATACCTATTTGATGCATCAACCACCATCAACGGCCGCTGTAACGCCTGTCCTCGTACCTCTTTGTCAGACTGCTCGCCGTGATACTGGATAAGGTGAGGCGCTATCAGCATATGCTCGTTTTTAGTGCAAACGGTGCTAAGCGGCCGGTCAATATCACTGCTACGATTATCACCGGCAAAACCATTTTGGCAAATCTGCGTTACATATGGCGTTACCAATCCAAAGCCATGTTTTGCAGTGACTGTCGGGAAGGGTTTATCAAAATCTGCCCCACGGAAATTATCGCCGCCATGATTAACCTGCACAATAAACGGTTGAGGATTATCGATAACAAATTTCTGTAGCCCTTTCGCAATGCGCCGCAGTGTATTTTCTGCAAGCGGTTTCTTGCGTTCAAAAATACTTGGGCAGGGAATTGACCAGTCAATGCACTCTGCAGCTGTATGCCACGGTTTCAGCACACCAGCTTTTACCTGATTGCTGGCCGGATCTCCGTGCGTAGGGTCAGGCCAAACTATAGGCCGCCCATCACTCCTGGCTATGAGGAAAAATCTTTTTCTGATCGTTGGTGCCCCATAATCACAGGCACGCAATTCCCGCCAATCTACCTGGTATCCGTGCTGTCGCAGGGCATTGACAAAACAGTTAAAGGTGCGCCCTTTCTGATCAGGGTCAGGACGATCACCAAGTAGCGGCCCCCACGTTTTAAATTCCTCAACATTTTCCAGCATAATAACTCTTGGTCGCACTGTGGCCGCCCATTTTAGTGCAACCCACGCCAGCCCTCGGATATTTTTATCAACCGGCTTTCCACCTTTAGCTTTTGAAAAATGTTTGCAGTCAGGACTAAACCAGCATAGTCCTACAGGCCTGCCACCGGTAGCGGTAACCGGATCAATATCCCAAACTGATTCGTTATAATGTTCCGTGTAAGGGTGATTTGCTTTGTGCATGGCTATCGCAGCCGGATCATGGTTGATAGCTATATCGACATCACGCCCGATCGCCATTTTTATGCCTTCGGAAGCACCGCCCCCGCCGGCAAAATTATCAATGACTATTTCATCCCATAATTGTGGTTGCATGGTTTATATCTCCTCAAAATAAATTTATTGGTATCTCTGCTTCCGCCGCTCGTGCTACTCTGGGTTAATGTCAATGCCGATATACCGCCTGCCGTATCTGTTAGCCACTCGGCAACTTGTGCCACTTCCGACAAATGGATCCAGCACGGTGTCACCTTCGGCGCTACCTGCTAGGATGCAGTTGGCCGCCAACTCGTCCGGAAAGGTTGCGTAATGGTTTTTGTTACTCCTTGCCCCGGCATTGCGCCGACATGCTCAACACAAGCTACAACTTTTCCATGTGCTATATCCGCCATGTAACTAACAAACTCTTTATCGTCATACGGCTTTGTTATAACCATATCGTCATCTATAATCGCAAACCCGCCTTTTTTACCTACGTCTACACCAACATAAATCATTTGCAATCACTCCTAAAATGGTATTTCCTCGTCAAACGGCACTGCGGCGCCGAAAGTTTCCATCGGGCTGACTGCCGCCGCAGTGCTCCCGCACCACCGCCGTACTATCGCCGGCAGACGACCTGCGCTCTTTCGCTATTTCATATAGCGTATTACCATTGCGGTCCATTATGTAAGGCATGAAAACTTCGTCCATGTTTGCAAGACCAAGCTGTATAAGTGCCATTTGTGCATCGACCCAATCTTTCAAACATTTCCATGCAGTACGTTCGGCCTGTTCTGGATCTGCTTTAATTCTTGGATTTTTCTTTTTTTGTTGTTTTAAAATTTCATATGCAGCCGAAACACGAACAGGCAGCGAAATAGGAACCTCACCAATGGCCGTATCTACTAAAAACTTAATGGCCGTAATCTTGCCGCCGGAAATATCTTTTTGAATCGACTTCGCTCCGTTCAAAATCAATAGACTTTCTATTTCAGCCGCCGTTTTTATCGGATCTTGGGTAGATGTATAGTTTTTTATTGGCATACAATCACCGCTCTCTGTTTTTCTTTGCTCGCCAAAGATCCACAAAATGATCTCGAGCGTCCTCGTTGTATTTTCTCCGGCCTGCATTTATCTTCTCCACTTCGGCCTTGAAGTGTTTATACTTCTCGCAGCTATCCCAGCAGGCAGTGTGCCGATCAGCGCACCCCTTGCATGGGCTCAATGGTATCGTCATATCTTCCACTCCTTGTATCGATCTACGCAGCAGCACTCTGTCATACCGCTGCCATCCTCCGCCGGAATATAACCACACCCCTGGCACTCTGGGCATCGTCGCCGAAACTTTGGTACAAACGATTTAAAATACCCTGCTACAAAAACGTGCGGTGTTTTCATGTACTGCTCCGCTATACGGGTCTCGGCTACCGATCTTGCATATCTCTCGGCCGCCGATATTAAATCATCCGGATCCCCGCCGCGCATAAAAAACTCTCTAAGTGCCTCTTTGGCTTTAGGCACACTTATTCCGTTTTTACGCGGATAAACCTTGGTCAACTGCTCCCAAAAAGCATCCAACTCAACTGGCGTAATTTTTATTGCGAACTCGTCACCCAGATTTTCAGATTTTGAAAATTTATCCAAACCATCCGACCGTCCGTTTTCGCTTTTTGGTTTATCGCTATTATCAGAGTTATCCACAGGTGCAGTATCTACTTCTAACGTAGTATTTACTGTACTGTTATTTTCTTTTATTTTCTTTTCTTTTATTTGTGGCATTACTTCCACGTTTTCGGTGGTTTTTCCAGCGGAAACCCCAGTTTTTTCAGCGGAAACCTTTTTTGAGCATGGTTTTGACGGCAATCCGCCATCTCTTTTTTTGTAAGCATCCTCCAAACGGTCAGTAAAATTCTGACACCAAATAATTTTATCCACAGCCCAGAGGTCTTTGTCGATAGCCCCAAGACGCCCTAAAAAACTTAACATTTCTGCAACTTTATTTTCCGCTATCATAACTTCTGTGCATAGGTATATCCAGGTCGCCTCATCGCTGCAGTCCATGTATAAACCTTCGCGTTCGCCGAGCAGCTCCAATAAGATAAACCAAAAGGCATAGCCATCATTGCCGAACCTTGCCCGCAGCGCTTTTACAGTTTGTTTTTTTTGAGCACCAACGTCATGACTAAAATAGTCAACGCCTATTTTCTTTGGACGTGCCATGATGATCTATGCCTCCGTAATCAAAATTTCTTAGCTTCGATATTTTCGCCACTGCGATCTTCTCCAAAAGGTAATGTTCCCTGCCGGTTCTTCATCGACAACCAGTCACCAGCTTCAATAAGGTTCGGCAATATCGATTCTGGCTTATCCCAACCATATTTAAGGTTACTTATAACCTCAGTAAAACCTTGTACATCATAATTTCTTAAACTGCCATCAGGGCTGATTTTGCGCATTTCGTTATATAAATGCACTAAACAATGTTCAAAACTCTGCTGGTATTTATCAATATTCCCCTCATAGATCCTAATAACATGAGTAAAATTACGCTTTGACATCTGGTTTAAAATTTCTTGCCATTGCTGCGATAAAACGCCGACATCCATAAATACCGGTTTTTTACACGAAGTTTTTTTGCCTTCTTCGATTTTCACAAACAAAATAGCTGAAGGATTACAACCCTGCAATTCTTTGAATTTCTCCCATAATGCCTTCGCCAACGGGGTATAAATGTTATTCACGATTTTGTATTTACCGCCGAACTCCGGCAAAACAACGACGTCCTCTGTATGTTGATCTGAAAACTCCTTTTGAACGCCGGAAAAATCGCCCTTCAGCTTTCCGTCCTCGCCCATTTCCTGCTGCTCCAAAAATTCTTCCTGCTCCTCGCGGGCAGCTTCACGATCGTTGTTAAATTTAGCAATACTTTGTATAGTAGACATTATTTTCACTCCTAAGCTTCACAAATTTTTACAGGTATCCCTGTCACAGACTGGATCTCCTTTTTAAATCGAACCGGGTCTCCATTAACGTTTGATATGTGCATCAGGTAAATGACCTTGACGCTTGATAGATCCTGCTCCCGCAGATAACATTTCAGGTTGTGCAAGCTAAAATGGCTGGTCAAAAGCCGTTTTGCCTGCGGTTGAGTAACGCGGCCACTCAAAAGGTTTTTATCGAGAATGTCGAGCGCATAATTGCACTCGACCATGATCTGCGTTAAATGCAGAAACTTGTACGGTAAAAAGAAAGTGTCCGTCGCAAAAAGCAGCCTATCTTCGCCGTCCTCGATAACAAATCCCAGCGGCTCTGCTGCATCATGTTGAGTCCTAAAAGGCTGAATTCGCCATTTACCAATGTTTTTTATCGTATCAGGACGAACTACCTCAGCATACCTTGCAGCGTCGCCCAGAGCCGCCTTAGTGCCTTCTGACATATACGCAACAACTCCGTTATCAATCAGCTGCATAACACTTTTGGCATGATCACCATGTTCGTGAGAAACCAGCACACCATCCAATCGCCCCAGCTGGTGGCCGGTTTTCTTTCTAATATCGCTAAGTTTTATCCCAGCTTCTATAAGCAGCTGACTGCTACCGCTAATTAAGCGGTAGCAATTTCCGTTAGAACTGCTATTGAATACTTCTATTTCAATCATTAAAACGCCGGTTGCCTTTTAACTTCGGCTTTTGCTTGTGGCGGTTTTACCGGAACTGCTTGAGGTTCTTCTTGTTTTTCAACTGCAGGAGCAGGCATGTCAACGGTCACCACAGGAGTATTTTCAATTAGTGCTTGAGCTTCGGCAGCTTTTTGTTCAAGTCCAAAGGAGCCATCTTCTTGAGCCGATAACACAATGGTATCTTCGATTTCTTCCGAGGTTTGAAGACCCATAGAAATTTCCGGAGCAACAGTTCTTATAAGAAAAGCTGCAGCACGATATTGCATCATCAGTTGCGGCATGGTTTTCCACTTGCTTCCGGATTTACTAACCCAACCTTCATCCTTGGCCATTTTCATTGTTACATCAACACTTACTTGTTTTTCTTTCGTTGCCAGTTCTGTACAATAGGCTCGGCATCCCCAACCGTCGGTATTAGGTTCTCCGAAGAAATCATATTTTATACTGGAAAATCTACCGCAAGTATTAAAACAAGCAATTAAAAACTTGCTGCTCCAAGAGGGATTGCCATTAACAATATATAGATTCTGCATAACCATAAGCGGCTCGGCGTTCATTCTCTGCGCCATGTTCAAGGCAATAAGAACATTCGCTGGTTTACTTTGAAATGCTTTAGGAACAATGTCAGCACCTGCCAGCAACTGTGCTACAGGCTGCAATGCTATTAATCCACGCACGCTTTCACCCAAAAATGATAAATCTTCTGCATTCATATTTTTCGCAACTACTCTTTTTTCTTCAGTCATTTTTCATTCCTTCTTTCGTTAATTTTCTGAAATTTTCTTAAAACCATTTCATATTTAGCAGAAATGATTTTGGTTCTGCACACAGGACTTGCGTCAACAAAAAATCTCACTTCTACAGCAACAAAATCTCTGTTTTCACCAACAACCTTTCCTTCTAGTAGCTCTTCTTTGTCGCATTCTTTAACATATACCGGTTCACCATATTTAAACGCATTCCCCCACTGATATTGAGGCACTACTATTTTTCCTTGCATCGATGGTTTTTGATGAAACTTTGTATATTCGTGATGTTTTTTTGCCAATTCCCACAGAATATATCCCATCACTAATCCAAGTAGAAAATATAATACTGGCGTCATTCTTTCACCACCCTAATTTTTTTGTCTTCACCGCTTACAATCAGATTGATAATCTGATCCGGACACTCGGGAAGATTGACAACGCTTTCGCGATTATCCACAAAAATGGGATTGCTTACCTTCCTAACCGAGCTGATTGCGTTGATAACATCAATGCCGGCAATGATTTTTTCAGCAGTAGACAAATTGCGATAAGGAACGCCATTCATCATCAGCTCGCAGGTTTCTTTGATATCATCCGTGGTTAATGTTTTAGTGAAAAGCCTAAAACTAACCACTTTAAACATTCCATTCGTTTGAGCTGCTCCTAATTCCGCAGCCGTGGTATTCCAGAGCTTAATCAAAGACTTTTTACGCTGTAAGTCGTCCACTAAGTGCCTTGCATTGTCGCGTTCGGATGTCAATTGCGCAATGCGTTCGCGGGTTTCATATTCAGCGTTGACCTTTGCCAAAGCTTCATTCGCCGCATCCAATGCTTTTTGATAAGGATTAAGCTTATCATCAACAATCCGAAGCTGTACTTTTACATCAAGCTCTAATTCTTCTAATCTAAGCTTGTTTAAATCCAGCTTATTGCGGATATCTAAGAACCCTTCCATCGCTTCAATAGGTTTAGCAGATGTTATAGCAGATGCCATAGCGTCTGCTAATTCCTTTTTCAAGTTAGGAGCTTCAACCTCAAGGCTGGAATATTTATTTATTTCTGCAAGAAGGTCGCGACCTTCTGTCAACAGGCTTTCTTTAGTTGCTTTTAAGCCTTGACCTTCCGCGTTGATATCTTCCAAGCTTTGGCTTTTCCTAACGTTGAACTCTTCGAGCATCTCCCCAACCATTTCGGGGTCATAAGGACGATGGCAACAAGGACATTCAGCCTCATCAAAGACTTCTCCGTCAACATCGTTCCACTTTTCCCTTAAATCTTCAATTTGGGTGTCAATAGCCTTGATTCGTTCTTCAGTGGCACGATATTGTTGCCGCAGCGGACGCACTCGCTCGGCTGCATTTTTAACATCATTCTCCAACAGAGCCAGTTTTTCTAAATACGGACTTTTAATTTCCGCTAATAACTCACGATGTTTGGCCTTGATTTCATTTAGCTGCGATTCAAGGGCAACATTCTCCGTGGTTATATCCTTAAGTGCCGTACCGTTAACAATCGCAGCACGCTCTTTCAATAACTCATCAACTGGTTTTCTTGCCAGCAAAACACGTTCTTGAGCTTGATTTTCCAAGACTTTAATATCTTCAATATCACTCAAAGACTTGCTCGCTTCGTCAATTCTTATCTTCGCTTCACTGATTGTCTTTGAATAAGCGTCAATATCTTTTTGAACAATGTTAGCCAGGTCTGTAAGACCGTGTTTTTCTACTAACGGTTTTATGTGTTCAAGCTCTGGCTTTTCGGCAATAATGTCAGCAATTGCAACTTCACCGGCTAATGACATAATCTCTTCCCGCTGCTCTTTCCAATGTAGATTAGGAAAATAAGCAGGATCACTGGTTAGCCGCAGAAGTTCTAAGTTCACATATTCCTGGACCCAAGCATCAAACTGGCCTGCTTTTTTAGGAGCTCCGTCAATGGAGTATAACGTAGTGTTTCCACGCAGTTTTTTAGGTGCTGTTCCGGTTGATGTCGTCCAATCTTCTCGCAGTGTTCTTGTTAGTGTATAATCTGCTCCCAAAATGGTTATTACAGCTTCTACCGTAACATCAACATCATGAATTGGCTGGCCTTCTTTATCAAAAGGCCTAAAATCAACATCTTGCCGGGTATAACTGTCCTTACCGGTCAGTAGCCAGAAAAAAGCGTCCTTGATAGACGTTTTCCCGGTACCATTGGCACCGAAAATATTGGTAACTGTATCCGAAAAGTCAACCGTAAAATCACGATGACCTTTAAAATTAGTCAGTTTCAGACTTTTGATTTTCATAAACATCAGCTCCTAAGCAATGATAAATTCTGCTATAATCTTCTTCTGCCAGGCTCTCAAACTCACCAGTTTTCCCGGCGGCCAGGACTAAAATATTACCGACTAGCAAATCTAACGTCTTGCCAGTTTTATAATCAATAAAATATCTGCATGGTGGCAAGTTTTGAAGTTTACCTTCTTCGTTGACTATAATTACCAACGGCCGCTGGTATTCATCTTCCGGCGGGATAGTTATAGTTTCTATAAAACCGCCAACCAACCGTTGCAGTTCTTTCAGCTCATTTTTAAACTTAATTCTTACTGGTCGGTACATGGGGCGATACCAAACACCCATTATTTGTTTTTCTGCCATAGCACCTGCCCCCTTTGCCTATATTCAATCATCGGCAGCATCAATAGCTCACCACTGCCTACCGGCATCCCATTCGATATCCCGCTTCCGGGATTTTCTTCCTGAAGGATCTGGATATACTCGCGCAGATCCATTTCGTCGGGAGCAAACTTATTAGCAATCTCCCACAAAGTATCATTGCGCTGCACAGTGTACGGAACGTGGGTTGTAATCACCGGTACCTGGCTAAAGAAAAACCATAGGAATAATACTTCTAAGATGAAAACTACAGCAATCCATGCTATAATAGCCTTGTAAGAGGGTTCGCACACTTTTCTTACGTTCTGGCCCGGTTGGCTGTTATCGCAGTCACCGGGTCTTTCTTTACGCTCCGCAGCACTCATCAGCTTTCACCACCTTTTCCCATTTATGACGCTTAGCCGCTTTTAACAAATTCTTTTCAGCTTCTTCCTTCGTTAAGGACCACCGAGCCTCTGGTCCGCGATACCTTAACCGTTTTGCTTTTCCACCAATCTTTTGATAAAAAATATTCCATTCATTATCAAAAAAATTATGGTCAACGTAATATACTCTCTCGCCGTCCGTGTACTCCACTATAATCACCTCGTCTTATAATTTTTCAGCATTTTGGATCCGTAGCAGTTACGGTCATCCATACACACGATCACAACTTGCTTCTGCCCTTCGTCCCACTTCCGGGCGTAATTTTTCCCGCTCAGATCGCGGCCGCAGACTGAGCACTTTCGTCTTTTGCTCAACATCCTTCACCTCCAGATCATCAAGTAAATGCTGCTCACAAGCATATCGAACTGCTATTCTGGCCAGAAGGCGTAATGCATTATCAGTTCGCAATACATCACTATTCGTTACTTCCAGCGTTCGTTCTGCTGCCATTAGCTTCACTCCCTTCCAGCGCCGGAATGACGGCCTCATCTTGAGCGGCGTCTAAGGCATCGTCAAGTAAATCCCTTGCATCCAGCATTGACATTCCCGCAATGGCCATACGCACCTCATTGGATCCCACAAGATGTTGAACACGAGTTTGAGATGACTGGTGCGCAACTTGATGAGTTGCATGAAGCAGAAGCCGTTTTGTACCAGAAAGCTCTAGCTTATGGAATTGCTTCTGACTACATTGCTTCTCCAATTCACGAAAAGCCGAAAGATTCTCCTGTTGTGATTGATGACGTTTATTGATTTTTATCTTATTCCGGCCCCGCCTACCGGCAGGGCTTTTTTTATTTCTTACCATCTTCGCACCTCGCTCTTTCCGTTTTGTTTACATTACGTGTACTTATTTTGCAAAAAAAATTGCCTCGACAGTAGTACCGTAATACTTAGCTAATGAAACCTTTATTTCATCTCTTGGTATCCTTTCGCCAATTTCATACATAGCCAAAGCAGAAGCGCTTATTCCATTCGCTCTCGCGACCTCTTCCCTACTTTTTTCTCCTCTTAGTTTGAGCAAACGCTTAGCAATTACATCTCTCGGAATCATAATTATCACCTCCGTTCTTTATTCACATTTCGTGTACGTGTTAAATATAACATTTCACTTTTTATTTGTCAACACGTTACGTGAAATTAATTCTTGACCATTTACACATAACGTGATAACATTTTAACGAGAGGTGAGAATATGGCCTTTAAGGATGTATTAAAAGAACTAAGAATAAACAGGGGATTAACTCAAGATGATTTATCAAAGGGGACCGGTCTAGCCAAAAGTACTATAAGTATGTATGAAAATGGTAATAGAGAACCCAATTTTGAAACACTGGAACTTTTTGCTGATTTTTTTAATGTTGATATGAATACATTATTTGAGCATAATTCTCAAAATATTTCATATTACTTAAACCCAGAAACTGCAAAATTAGCTCAAGCAATACATGATGACCCTGATTTACGTATTTTACTAGACGCATCCCGTGACCTTGAACCAGAAGATATCAAATTTGTCGTTGATCTTGTAAAAAAACTCAAACTAAAGGAACGTGGAGAAGATGACACCTGAGAAGGTAGTATTGTATCCGCTCCCTCATAAAATCAAAGGTTTTATCTGTGCCGATGAGGAAGGCGGCGAAGTTTATATTTTAAATTCACGCTTGACCAATGAAGCCAACCGTGCCACTATGCTGCATGAGATCCGACATAGCCGAAACAATGACGTATACCGACAGTGCTGCGTAAATGCCGTAGAATGTCAAAGACACCAAAGGGGATGAAATTATGAAAAAGTTTGTAAATAATAAGATTTTGTTTATGATTTTAGTGGCATTTTTATCAATAGCATTTCTCTCCACCGGATGCGGGAATAAGAAAAAAGAATCCACTCCGGCCCCACCCCCGCCACCACAGATGACAAAAGCCCAACTTGAAGAAATGAGCAGCTCTTTTAATACCGTACTTAGTAATAACTCATACAATAGTTTATACCATGGTGTTATGGTCAAAGACACTTATCATGTATATGTTTATGTTAACGACAATTGGAATTATGTTAGCAAGGATGTTAAAACTGCATTTGTAAATTTATCCAGTACAACATGGAGAGGAATGATTGGTGCCAGAAATATTCCCTACGACCAAAGCGTTTTATTTATGTATTTTGAAAACGCTGCATCAGGTAATCGGGTTGCAAGCTGGAGTATTCATAATGGAGCAACTTTAAAATAAAAAAATGACCGCCCGGTGCTACCCACACCGAACGGTCGTGTAATTTGCCCCTTTTTTGTTATGGAAAGGTTATAGGCCAACTACGTTATTATTATACCATAACGCAGTCGACCTTGCTATCCCCTACCTATTTTCAAGGGATACAGGGTCAAATTTTTTGTCCTTTTTTACTATTTTTGTCAAATAAATTAACACAGAATAAGGAGAGATACCATGGAAAGAGCCGTAATTTACGCCCGCTATTCAAGCGATCATCAACGAGAGGAAAGTATCGATGCCCAGGTGCGTGCCTGCCGTGAATATTGCCAACGCAAAGGATACCTGGTCACAAATATCTATGCCGATGAAGCTAAGAGCGGCAAATCGATCGCTAAAAGAGAGCAATACAAAAAAATGCTTGCTGATTCCCAAAAGAACCTTTTTGATGTTGTAGTTTTCCACAAAATAGACCGCAATTCCCGCAACGAGCTTGATTATTACTTAACCAAAAATCAACTTATATCTTCTGGAATCAAATATGAATACGCTGCACAAAACATAGACACATCACCGGCCGGTCAGATGGTTGAAGGCATACTTGTGGCTGTAGCAGCAAATTATTCCCGCAATCTTGCCGAAGAAACAAAAAAAGGCCTTAAGGAAAATGCCCTTAAAGCTTTATTCAACGGTGGACGTCCGCCCTTAGGCTTTGAAATCAATCAAGACAATAAATATATAATAAACGATTACGAAGCTGGAGCAGTCAGGATTATTTTTGATTTATATCTCAAGGGAAAAGGTTACCATTACATCATAAGTCAGCTTAATTCATCAGGATACAAAACCCGTGAAGGCCGTAAGTTCGGCAAAAATAGCCTTTATGATATCTTACGCAATCCCAAATACTGCGGAACCTACACCTTTAATAAGGTAAACAAAGACCCTTCAGGAAAAAGAAACAGCCACAAAATCAGTGAAAACACTATTATTGTTGAAGATGCTATCCCTGCTATAATTAGCAAAGAAGATTTCAGAAAGGTTCAAGAAAAAATGAATAAAAACCGTTCCCGAAGTGCTGCATATAAATCCAAAGAAACATACCTTTTAACCGGCAAGGTATATTGTGGCATCTGCGGCGCTGCGATGACAGGACATCGGGCCAGCTCTCGTGGTAAAAAGTACGTTTACTACACTTGTTCGGCAAGAGATAGATTAGGCGTAAGCGCCTGCGATAATAAAGTCGTTCCTCGTGATGGACTGGAAGAAACCGTTTTGTCCGCGATAGAACAGGAATTATTTTCGGACAGCAGTTTAGAAAAATTGAAAAGGTACATTGCAGAAGAGTACCAGGAAGTTTTAAACGAATCAGCTACCGAAGCTAATGTTCTTTCAGATCAAAAAGCCATTGCCGAGCGCAAGCTTAACAACCTATACACGATTATCGAACAAGGTACCGCTGATGAATACGACCTCGAACGTTTGGCCACCGTCAAGAAGGAGCTTACTCTTATAAAAGAAAAACTGTCAAAATGTGCCGGCGCATATTCTCTTTCATCAATTGATCCGACCGCCATCGAACGATTTTTGACAATCTGTAGAGGTATGTTCCGCAAACAAACATGCCCCGAAAACTTGACCCTGCTGTTTGATGGATTAGTAGAGAAAATCGTTGTCGGGGCAAAAAAAATAACACTCCAGTTGAAGCTAGAGTGTTTCGGTACGTATGGTGCCGAAGGCCGGACTCGAACCGGCACGTGGGGTAACCACGCTTGATTTTGAGTCAAGTGCGTCTGCCAATTCCGCCACAGCGGCACATGAACCGATAATTATATTAACACAAAAGACAGAATTCTGCAAGAAAAATTTTAAAGATGCCGTCCTTTAAATGAGGTCCTTTAAATGACACACCGGTTACCCGGGGTGGTATAAACGGAGTGGACAGCAACATAAACGGCAGATTGGCAGTTAAATACCGGAAAAGCAGTTTGCAGAGGCTATCCTGCACATCCCAAACTCTTTTTATGAAAAATTAATAATATTTCACAGGAAGTACATTGAAATCAGACGGAAAAGGTGGTATGTTACATCAGGTAAATAACTTTGCACATATTGGGAGATACTGATAAGTGATTCCGATATGATGTAACGGGGATGGAGGATAGACAATATATGAATTTAGGCGACAAAAAACCTGGTAAAACGCCTACCAAGAGACCTCTTTATGTATATTATATTATTGTAGGTGTTATTATCGTTCTTCTGAACATTCTGGTTGTACCGGCGATTCAGGAAAGAAGTATCGAAAAAACAGATTATTCCACTTTTATTAAAAGTGTGGAAAAGGGCAATGTAACCCGGGCGACTATTGAAGAGGGCTACATTTATTATGAGGTAAAATCTCCGAAAACAGGAAATACACTGACCTGCAAGACTGTTCAGATGGATGATCCGGATCTTGTAAACCGTCTGTTGGATGCAGACGTTGTAATGGATGAAGTACTTCCGGAAAGCCCGTCCATTTTCTTTACTCTGATCTTAAGCTATGTGATTCCTATTGGGATTTTTATTTTCCTGGGACGCTGGCTCAGCAGGAAAATGATGTCTTCCATGGGAAACGGCGGTCCTGGAGGAGCTATGTCCTTTGGAAAAAGTAATGCCAAGGTATATGTAAAATCTTCTACTGGAATCAAGTTTTCTGATGTTGCAGGAGAGGATGAGGCAAAGGAGCTGCTGACAGAAATCGTGGATTATCTGCACAATCCTCAGAAATATACGGAAATTGGCGCATCTATGCCCAAAGGCGCTCTTCTTGTAGGCCCTCCTGGAACAGGAAAGACTCTTCTTGCAAAAGCAGTTGCAGGAGAGGCAGAGGTTCCGTTCTTTTCTATTTCCGGTTCTGAGTTTGTGGAAATGTTTGTAGGTATGGGTGCGGCCAAGGTCCGCGATCTATTTAAGCAGGCTAATGAAAAGGCTCCCTGTATTGTATTTATCGATGAGATTGATACCATTGGTAAAAAACGTGACGGTGCAGGTTTTTCGGGCGGAAATGATGAGCGTGAGCAGACTCTTAACCAGCTTCTCACAGAGATGGATGGCTTTGACGGTTCTAAAGGTGTGGTGATTCTGGCTGCAACCAACAGACCGGATTCTCTTGACCCGGCTCTTCTCCGTCCGGGGCGTTTTGACAGAAGAATCCCGGTGGAGCTTCCTGATCTTCAGGGAAGAGAAGAGATTCTTAAGGTTCATGCGAAAAAGATTAAAATTGCAGATACGGTCCGTTTTGACGAGATCGCAAAGGCTGCTGCCGGCGCTTCCGGCGCAGAGCTTGCAAACATTGTCAATGAGGCGGCTCTTCGTGCTGTCCGGGACGGACGTAAGTTTGCCACTCAGGCAGATTTTGAGGAGAGTATTGAGGTTGTCATTGCCGGATATCAGAAGAAAAACCGTGTGCTTTCCAATAAGGAAAAGCTGATTGTTTCTTATCATGAGATTGGTCATGCTCTTGTGGCGG
>ENA-ORSR01000609-ORSR01000609.1-human-gut-metagenome-genome-assembly--contig:-NODE-609-length-30091-cov-5.425390_pt1 | contig 30091 bp, 41 predicted proteins | sample MGYA00241901_ERZ509166 | MGnify/ENA primary metagenome ERZ509166 (study PRJEB26280, sample SAMEA2338860) | human gut metagenome | biome: human gut; feature: human-associated habitat; material: faeces... | reverse complement strand
ACGTGTGCTATATCAAAGAAACCGATCAGTGGCAGGTCACGCATTGGATGGATAATGCAAACCAGAGAACAACTGTTACTTATGGTACCAACAGAGTCAATGGATATGATCTGTTAGAAAAATGTCTGAATCTTAAAGATGCAAAAATTTATGATACGGTCTATGATGAAAATGATAAGAAGAAAGAAGTTTTAAATTCAAAAGAAACAACGCTTGCTATGGCAAAACAGGATGAGATCAGAGAGGCTTTCAATTCATGGATTTTTAAGAGTTATGATCGTAGAAGTGATCTGGAAAAAATTTATAATGAAAGATTCAATTCAATACAGTATCGTACCTTTGATGGTGAGTTTTTGAAAATTCCAAATATGAATCGTGAAATTACACTATATAAACATCAGAAAGATGCAATTATGAGAATTTTGTATTCAAAGGATAATTCATTGATCGGACATAAGGTAGGATATGGTAAAACATATACAGCAATTGCAGCAGTAATGGAAGCGAAACGATTAAAACTGTCTGAAAAGAACTTATTTGTTGTTCCAAATCCATTAGTAGGTCAGTGGGGAGAAGAATTTATGAAATTATTCCCTGGTGCTAATATCTTGGTATCTTCCGAGAATGATTTTACTCCTGCCAAACGAAAAGAATTTTGTTCAAAGATCGCAACTGGTTCTTATGATGCAATCATTATTGCACAATCTCAATTCCAGAAAATTCCGATTTCTCCTGAATATCAGAAAAAATATATCAGTGATCAGATCGCAGAGTTAGAAAAGCTGCTATCATCTAGTGATCAGAAGTTTACGGTGCGTAATATTGAAAGTGCAAAGAAAAAGTTATCTGTAAAACTGGAAAAATTAAAAGATAGTAAACGCAAAGATGACGTTATTTACTTTGATCAATTAGGCGTAACCAAGCTGATTGTTGACGAAGCACATTATTATAAGAATCTGTTCTTGTACACTAAAATGAATAATATCGCAGGTATTAACACAAGCAGTAATTCTATGAGAGCTTTTGATATGTTTATGAAATGCCAGTATATGGAAGAAACTTGTCATAATAAAGGAATCGTATTTCTAACCGGTACACCAGTTAGTAACAGCATGGCAGAAGTCTATACGATGCAGCGTTATTTACAGTTTAATACTTTAAAAGAATTAGGAATTGATTCATTTGACAGTTGGGCTTCTACATTTGGCGAAACAAAAACAGTCATGGAACTTGCACCGGAAGGAACCGGATATCGTGCAAGAACAAGATTTACACGTTTTGTCGGACTGGCAGAGTTATTAACGATCTTCAAAGAAGTTGCCGACATTAAGGTAAAAGATATTCAGGAAATGGATGTTCCAGATGCCGTCATGGAAACAGTTTCTATCGATGCATCCAATGAACAGAAACATTATGTTGAAAGATTAGCTGACAGAGCGGCACGTATTCGAAATGGCGGAGTGAATCCGGCAGAAGATAATATGTTAAAGGTTACGAATGAAGGACGCAAGTTGGCACTGGATCAGCGGTTGGTAGGAATCTGTGAAGAAAATCTTAATTCAAAAACAAGACGCTGCGTAGATCGGGTTATAGATATCTACAAGAAATATCCCGGAAAAACACAGGTAATCTTTTTGGATATGTCAACACCGAAGAAAGAAGAATTTAATGTTTATGATGATGTGAAAAGCAAATTGATGCAACAGGGAATTCCAGAAAATGAGATTGCTTTCATTCAAAGTGCTAAAACCAATAAGCAAAAGGTTGATCTTTGTAAAAAGGTAAATGATGGTGTGATCCGTGTGCTGATAGGCAGCACCGACAAAGCAGGAACAGGATGCAATTTCCAGAAAAAACTGATTGCATTACATGACCTGGATTGTCCATGGAGACCGTCAGATCTGACACAGAGATCCGGACGTATCATTCGTCAGGGTAACTTCAATAAGACTGTTTATATTTACCGATATGTAACGAAAAATACTTTTGATTCTTATCTATGGCAGACGGTGGAAAATAAGCAAAGATACATCGGACAGATATTATCAGAAGAAAATATTCCGAGACGTATGGAAGAAGATGATCTTACATTATCTTTTGCAGAGATTAAGGCAGCAGCCTGTGGAAATCCGTTGATCAAAGAACAGATGGAGCTTACACAGCAGGTAAAACGTTTGAAGATGCAAAAAAACAATTTCCTGAACCAGTATTATGAGCTTGAAACTTATATCAGCCAGGTTGGTCCTGAAAGGATCAAACAATATCAGGAAAATATCAAGAATGTTCAAAAAGATATAGAAACGGTGGGTGAAAATGAAGAAGAAGAATTCCATATTCGTTTACTGGATCGATATGATTACGATTCAAAAACAAAAGCAAACCAGATGATCCGAACGCTTACTCCACCTTATAAGAGAGAACGGAAAATTGCTACATATCGTGGATTTGACATTATATTCCGTTCAGACACATACAATTATAAGATCTTAATCTGTGGACATCATACATATGTTTTGGATTATGACAGCAGTACAAATGTTATGTATCACATTGATAAGATGATTTCATTTGGAATCAAAGAACAGTTAAATACTTTTGAGAAGAAATTAGAATTTGAATCCAGAAAATTTGCTACAGCAAAGACGGAATTAAATCCTGATTTTCCTCATGAAAGTGAATTAATTAAGAAACAGGCACGATTATCTGAATTAAATCAGAAATTGAGTGCGTAATAATCAAAATAAGGGACAGGCATGTATTTGTCTGTCTCTTATTTTTTTGCGACAAAATCTTTATAATTTTTTTGGAATATGATATAATACTAATGTATTTTTTATTAGACTTTGGAGTTTTAACAGAAAAACTCTGAACTTTTTTAAGGATAAAAAATCAATAGAAATTTCATAACCAATCATTTGGGCATAAAGTTTAGCAGATATTTTGTATCTGCTTCTTTTTATGCCCATTTTTATTTTTACAAAAGAAAGGAGAAAAAAATTGATAAAACTAAAAGAATTGCAACTGAAAAGGGAAGGAGAAAAATTATGGGGCAGAGATCACAGATTTTTGTAAGATTTGAAAAGAACCCCGGAGAAAAAGAGATTGTCGCAAGATATTATAAATGGAATTGTGGGGATCAAATGATTAGTATAGTATACCATACAATTGAATGGTTAAAAAAACATTTGGATCTAAATAATTGTGGTTCTGGGCAATATTTATTATGGAATCAAAAAGAATTTATCCGTATTCTTGGTACAAAATATGATCTGAGCGACGTTGTTATCATTACTGATATTTTAAATAAATATGGAGATTATTGGAAAGATGATAATGATGGAAAAGCACTTATTGATATACAATGTGATGGAACGATCAAGTATGCATTGTTAATAAGAAATAATACTTTGTGCAATCCTTCAGAATATATGTTATGGAATCTTTGGATAGAATCCATACTTCCAAATAAACCTATTCCAAGAAGAATGATTGACAATATAGGGAATCATATTCAAGAATTATCAGAAAGTGCCATGCTTATGACGGAAGAAGAAGTCAAAGAATTTATGGAATACAAAAGGAGAGAAGAAGAATGAATCTTGTTAATACGTATGAAAAAATTTTTGAAACACATGATCAGAGGAAAAAAGTTGAGAAAAACTTCTATAATGGACAACATGTATGGCTTGTTTCTGATAATACATATCTTAGCGAACTTTATCTTCGCTCTTGTGACAGACCTGCTTATGAAATCCTTGAAGGTATGATTCGTGAGAAAAACCAGAAAAATGTCAAAGTAGAAGTTGCATCAGAACGGATAGACAACTTGCTAAACTTTATGTTAGATGGTGAAAGAGATACAGAATTTGGTATTAAAGAAGCCAATTATGGAAATAGAGTCCTATGCACCTCAAGAGAAGATGCTGAAAAGCATATTGAGAAAACAAAATTAATGTTAGAGATACATTCAAGAGGAATTCGTGAAAAAGACTTTTCGTTGTCTCAATTACATGAATTACAAAACTATTTAGAGAAAGGTGAAAATGATAATGCAGAAAAATAAAGAATCTGAAAAAATTGCTAATATTCTTCTTAACATGTCTTTGGATATGGATTATACGTCCAATGTTGATGATTACAAAGAAGAAGTACAAATGTTAACCCAGAGTATTGACAAGTTATCTTGTGATATTGACAAATTGTCTTACGAGGATAATCCGTTATTTTATGTCCTGCAAAGCATTGCGGATAAAAATATCGATATGGAAAATTTGCTAGTTGATACTAATGGAAACTTTGTGAAAAGATAATATAATAAGCTTTTCACGAGTTTTAGCTGATTGAATAGGAGAAAATCATGATAATAAGAAGGTTAGAAGTAAATGGAAAAACTGTTGTTTTGACAGAAGATGTGATTCGTGAATTACATCGCCAAGAACATATTGAAGAAGGAAAACTTATGGTAGAGAGATTCGCCCCAAAGGATATCTACAATAAGATGACAGATGATGACTTCGATAAGGTAGTCGATGAGTTTGAATATATCTTGAATACAACAAACGATGATACTGCCGAAATGATGGAAGAAGCTGTTAAAAATATTACTCAACAAATAAATAAATAAATAAGGAATCTCCTACCTCTAAGTGTAAACGAAGGTAGGAGAGGAATTATCAAAAAGAAATGTAACGGCAGTAGCGGGCGGAGAGAAATCGGTATCCCCTACGGACATAAGGTTGAGATTGACAATAAAAAATTACATTTTATAGAAAGGAGGCTCGCTTAATAGCGAGAGCAAATTTATCCCCAGCCATAGAGGTTTGGGGATTTTGCTTATTTACAATGAATATTCAAAGTATATCAAAAAATGACAGAGAAGTAACAGTTACTCTAAGTTCTGATGAATTAGTCAAACTTTGCAATGTATTATATTATGCTAGAGACAAGTACGATGGAGACAATTTATATCACGAAATTAAGAGTGACTTAATGATCGCAAGAAATATAAGTCAGTATGGGAATATTGATGATACGACTCTTTCTAAAATTATAAAGGAAAGAGCAAAAGCAGCAAATCCATATCAGACTAAACCATCTCAAGAATTTTAAAAGGAGAAAAATAATGTTAAAGAAAGAATTTACACAATATCCACATCATACTGATCCATATGCAAAGCATCGTATCACAGATGAAGAATTGGATTTTTTGTATGAACTGCAGAAAGAAATGAATACCCAACATTCCGACATGCTGACTTATCCACGTATCTGGGTTATTCAAGAACCAATCAAAAATTATCTCGACAATGTTGAGACTGATCTTAGAAATGATCCGGATGCAGTAGAATATCTAAATCAGATTGCTGATGGAGCAGATTTATGTATTGATTGTATCAATATAACAACTCCGCAGCAATTATATCAAACGATTCAGAGTATTATTAAGGATAATTCACTCGAAGAAAAGTATCAGGTAGAGTTGATTAACAATTATAAGGTCTTGATTCATGGAAAAAACGATATAGGCAAAACTATGTTATGGGAAGGATCATTAGAAAAAATCCAAAAGAATGGATTGCTTGCAATTGTAGAATGGGTTATGGGATATACATATCATCATGCAGAATTAAGATATTACATAAAAGAATTATATCAGCGTCCAGGGATCTTTTTCTTAACTTACAAAGATGGCGTACGTTATCTGCAAAAATACGCGGATAAGTATGATAAGGATGTAAAGCTAATTGAAACGTCTCCAATGGATTTATTTACAGATTGCAGTCCAGAAATAAAAAAACTGTTCGATATCTTGCACACGGTTGATTTTAGTAAGAAAAATCGAAAAGTCTATATCTCTGGAAAGATTACAAAAACAGAAGATTATCAGGAACGATTTGATGTAGCAGCGAGAGAACTTTTGGCACAAGGATATGAAGTTGTAAATCCTGCATATGAAGGGACAAAATTAGAAAACGCTTCTTATGAAGATTACATGAGATTATCTTTTCAGTTGTTAAAGGATTGTGACATCATTTACATGTTAAAAGGATGGGAAACAAGTCCAGGTGCAAATCAGGAGTTTGGCTATGCATTAGCAAAAGCTATGGAAATCAGATTTGAAAAATAAAAGGAGAAAATTTATGTTAGATTTATCAAATATTTTTAATAAAGATATGAAAAAAGCAATTATGTCCAAAGAAAAACTCGCAGAAATGTTAAGGGTTACGCCAGAAGCCTTAAAGGCATTTGAAAAATCCTATCAGCTACATTCCATGAATGAGCCGATCAGCGACAACCTTTTCAAAGTCAATGCAAAGCAGGCTGCAAGTTTAAATCCAAAACAGGATGTACCTGAGAAAGGAAACGTTCAAGATCTGATTGACCGGATTGTGAATGAGCTTTTAGATCAAACCCTCATTTATGAATATGACGGAAAATATGGAAATATTTATTCTTGCAATCAAACGAGAACAGTTAAAGTTCCAGAAAACTCAGAAGTAACACTTGAAGAAATCAATGAGCTGCCAAAAGAGTTAAGACCTGATCTGACTGGACGATATGTTAAAAAAAGTCTTTCTGATGGTACGGGAGATGCATTGTTAGAGCAATATCTGCAGTATCTGAATACAAAAGATCCACGAAAAAAAAGGTTTCTTTATGACCATTTTCGTCAGGGATTAGATATGTTAGATCTGGATGGAATCAGCTATGCAATTTTAGATCGTTGTCAGAATTCCATAGGAAACTGGTTTCCACGATTAGTAAATGCGATTTTTTATTCTGATTTCTTTCAGCTGCCAAAGACAAAGATCATGAAAGTTCCATTGCCGGTATTACAAATGAGTCGAATGGAATATACAGAATTGTCATCTACGACTTTTCAGATCATTGATCAATTTTGCCAGAAAGCTTTTGAATTAGACGAAACGAAAGAATACTTTATCAAAACTGGTGTTTTTTCTTCTAAATTTGATTTTCGGAATGCTCATATTCATGACGCAAAAGAAGTCAAAGAGATCGGAGAATATTTACTATTCATCAGTTTTCAGGCAAGTTGTTTTGCACACTATGATCTTTCTGGAAGAAACCAGCCAAGTATATATGGTGCAGCAACAACAAATGAGTGGGTCGTTAGAGAATTCATTAAGGATAAAGAAAACAATCCATGTATCTACAAAGGATTACCACTACATACAGAATATCGTGTATTTATTGATGCAGATACAAAAGAAGTGTTAGGGATCAATCCATACTGGGATCCGGATGTCATGAAAAAGCGATTTGGAAAAGAAGCGGATGCAAATAATCCAGATATGGTGCATGACTATGTGATCTATGCAGCACATGAGAAAACATTAATGGAACGATACGAGAAGAACAAAGAGAAAGTTCAAAGAGAGATCATGAAACTGTTACCATTTTTAGATTTAAGAGGGCAGTGGTCCATTGATGTGATGCAGAATGGAGAAGATTTTTGGATCATTGACATGGCATTAGCGAAAGATTCAGCTTTACTGTCTTGTGTCCCAAAGGACAAGATTAAAGCGGTAGAAGAAGACTGGATTCCAAGAATCTCAATCAAAGAACTGTAACAAATTTTATGAACTACCCACCACCTAAAGGTATGTGGATACGCAGCTGAGAATTTTATAAAAAAGGAGAAAAATTGTGAGAAAAGAATTAGGAAACATTAAAGAGCCTACAGACTTTGAAGGAACGGTAAAGGAATTAGCAGAACAGGTTTTGGATTTATCGACAAAACAGCCAGATGGGATGATTCATGATGCAGATACGATTTTAGCAGATATTATGGAAGCAGCAGACTTTCAAGTTAGTGGAATTTCTGATGATATATTAAAATTGTATCTTGAAGTAGAAAATAAGGATGATTTTGAATCATTATTTTATTTAATTACAGATGAAAAATTTGAAGATTATCTAGTAGAAAGCAAAAAAGTGATGGAAGAAAATATTTTGAAAGCAGAACCAAGAGCTATTCAAGTATATCTTTCAGATTCTGGCAATGATGAGAAAGAATCTATCATTTTTAAAACAGATGCTCCCAAAGCAGTGATCGAGAACTGGATAAAAAGTCAGCATAATTCAATTTCTTCAAATTATCCATTCCACCATATAGTAATGGAATTGTTAAATGAGGGATATATGGTTAAATTATTATATGATCAATACTCAAAATGTAATGATGTCGAATTGATCGATCAGTATTTTTGCGAAGAAATATATCACGTAGGTTGTAGTATTGGAGATATATTTCATCATATGAAAATTTTCAATAGTTTATATTATGATGCTTCTGGTGTTCCATATATTAAATTAACTGATTCCATGGATGGCAGTGATTTAAGAAAGATTGCAAATGTATTAGGAATTTACTCAATAAAAGCAAATGAATTTTGTATTTCTAAAAGGAAAGCATTAATATGCAATCTTGATTTTGTTGATATAATGAGAATAGCAGAACATGAAAAATACAATGTTGAAACTGGAATAATAAAAAATTCAAATGATGAATGTTATATTCTAACTCGAAAGTAATGCCACCATTATATGGAAAAGATTTTGTCTTGAATGAGAATAGCTAGAAATTAATTTTTGGAGCAGATACATATTTTATGTGTCTGCTTCTTTTTTTTGCGACAAAATCTTTATAATTTTTTCTGAATATGATATAATACTAATGTATTTTTTATTAGACTTTGGAGTTTTAACGGAAAAACTCTGAACTTTTTTTAGGATAAAAAATCAATAGAAATTTCATAACCAATCATTTGGGCATAAATTTAAGTAGATATTTTGTATCTGCTTCTTTTTATGTCCATTTTTATTTTTACAAAAGAAAGGAGGAAATACAAAATGTGTAAATCAAAATTCACTGATAAAATGTTAATTAGTCTGAAATGCACTCTGATTCAGGAGTGCATGAACAGTGACTATGTTTATTTTGATTTTTTTGGTGAGAATCGCCCAGATGATGATCAAGAGGATTTATATGCAAAAGTTGAAGAAACTCTTGAACAGATGCCAGAAGAAGAATTGATGAAATTTTATAAAGAATATGTAAACTCATCAGGAAAGGAGATGAATTAATGAAAGTTTTATTAATTCATACAGACGGATGTTCTATTGATGTTGTTGGAAAATATAACACCAAAGAAGAAGCCTGTAAGCAACTTAATTTTGAATATGAACGAAAGATTGAGTATCAAGAAATGTTTTCAAACGGTATTGATCCGGAATGGATGAAATCATCACACTGCGATAATGAAGAAGCTATTCTCTATATTAATGGAGAAGAGGTTCATGTTTGGCAGATTGTAACTGCTTAATTTTGATATATATTATATTAATATGGTACAAAAACAGATGAAAAATTATTATTTGTTTTTGTACTTTTTATATATCAAAGAATTTTATCGTACTGAAATTAAAAAATCATAGGAAAGGCAGGCAATAAATATGAGTTTGAATAGTATTAAAAGAGACTTGAAAGATTATATTGAGGAAAATAAAGCAAGACTGGAAGCATGGGAAAATGTCACATATTTAACTAAAAAAGATGGAACCCCTTTTAAAAGCATGTCAAAAAATTTCACCAATGCAACATATAAAAGGAAAGAATCTTTTCGAGGATACATTCTTGAAGTTGATACAAAATTTACCAAAAATCAATATTTTAGAAATTATATTGATTGTGGTAATAAGGATAATCCAAATACTTTGGAAGAAATTAAGCAAAAAGTATCAGAAGAAATCGAAAGCACAAAAAGGTTTATTAAATCATTAGAAAAGCGATTAGAAATAATTGACTATGCTTACGAAGAATTTTCAAAATCTTATGATGATATAAGAGAAAATTTGAAAGAGTTATGTGAAAATGACGATTTTCTGGCAAGCATGATTTGCAAGGATATTGTCAAACGACAAAATTATTGGTAAGGAAGGAATACATTATGAAAAATGAAAAGCAAATTAAAATTGATGGGTATAAGTGCATCAAGCTTGATGAATGGAAGACAGAATGGAAAGCGGAAAAAGTAAAGTATGTAATTGGAAAAGCAGAAGATGAAGAATTTCCTTTATTCTACGCAAAAGTTCAAAGAGTCAATGATAATGATGATCTTATTGATGATGATTATATCTTTGAGTATGATAACAAACCAAAGAGATCAGAGGTTGAGGATGATTTCATCGATGAATGGGGTCAAAGAGATTTAGATCGTCGTGAACGAAAAATGCCCGTACCGGAAAATGATATTATTCATATGATTTGTATTTAAGGAGAAAGAAATTATGATTAAAAATTGGAAATTAGAAATTACAGAAAATGAGACAAAGCTGATTATTCAAGATGGAGCTGCGATGAATAATGATATTCTGAGTCTCGCAAGACATCTTGTAATCAAATATCATCTTAACAAATTACCGGTTTACCATGAAAATGGTAATAAATATTTTGATTATACTTTAAAAGAAGATACAAAATATAAAAATGATAATTTGCCAATAAAGCCATTTAAGAAAGTCACAGATTCGAATTTTTCATATTTTTTAAAAAAAGCAGAAGATTTGATCCATGAATCAGGATATGTTGATCAATTGTATGGCATCGATTTTGTATTTGATGTGCCAAAACGACAAGGTAATTTTGCAGATTGCCTACTGTGCATTGATTTTCTCGATATAGATGAGGAAACAGAACGACCTAGTGAATTGTACCAGTTCGATCTTATGGAATTAAAATGGGTAAAGAAAAAAAAGAAGCAAAGATCATGGAAAGATATCATGATCACAAACATCAATTGGTCTACACCGGATGATGTTAGAGTGATGGCAGGATTACCTGATGAAATTTATGCTTCAGTTCTTAACATTAATTTTTCTAAATATGATCCTGACGATGATTTAGATTATAATGAGAATTTTCTGGATGATGTTTCAGACGCTCTGACAAACAAATATGGTTTTTGTCATGATGGTTTTAAGATTAAAATCAGGAGGAAAGAAAATGAGTGAGAACATTTTTGGAATCATTACCAGATTCGGAGAAGATGATTTTTCTTATTGGGAAGGATTCTCTTTGAGCGAGGAAGAAGAAAAACAGATTATGGCTATTCTTCTGAAACATGATACAGAAGGTTTTTCTGTTCGTGGAAGTAGAAGTGATATTGCCTGTGAAATAAAAAAATGAGAATTGAACTATCATACGGTGCCGATGTCATCAAAAGCATGGCAATAGTGTGATAGTTCTTTTGAAATTAGGAGGAAAGAAGAATGGCAAAAAAAGAATGGTTAGTAGTAGTGTGGAATGATGGCAGCGGTCAGTTCTCTATTGAACGGCTCGCTGCAACAGAAGAAGAGATTAAGAGTTATCTTTTATCGTTAATTGAAGAGGACAAAGAATTATCGCAAGAAATATGTCATGAGTGTACAAATAGCGTTAATGAACTTGGAAGATACGAAGAACCTATTACAGAAGATTTTATGGCGTTTCATGCGTATGCTTCTTTTGATACATACCATATTGAATATGAGGCACGTCCATTTGATGAAATTAGAGATGTAATGGAATCATAAAATATGATGGAGGAAATTCATTGAGTAAAAAATGCGAATATTGCGGATATGACGGAGACGGATTTGAAGAAGGTGAATTCGGATTCTGGTGTCCAGACTGTCAGGGATTCCTTTATAAAGAAGGGAAAGAAGATTACAGTCAAACAGATATCATCTTAGAAAAACCAGTATCAGATCATCGCCCGATCATCCAAAAATCAAAATTAAAGAAACAGCTGTCTCCTTTAAGATATCCAGGTGGAAAATCGAAAATGATCGATCATCTGCTGCCTTATCTTAAAGGAAAGAAATATTTTGTAGAAGCTTTCTGTGGCGGAGCTAGTTTTGGACTTTCACTTTTAGAATCCGGAATGATTGAAAAACTGATATTAAATGATCTGGATCCGAACGTGTATGCATTTTGGAATATGGTATGCAGTGATCATTATAAAGAGCTGATTCAAAGGATCAAAGAATATCAGCCAAGTAGAGAATCCTATTTTCTGTATCAAAAGCGAATGCTCAAAGCAAATATTTCAGAAGTTGATCGTGCATTTTACTTTCTTGTGATCAATCGATGTAGTTTTTCTGGAATTCAAACAGCAAATCCAAAATCCAACATGGAAGATCGCTGGCTTCCTGATACTCTGATCAAACGTATCAAAAAGATACATTTTATGAGTGATCAGATCGAAGTGACAAATAAAAATGCAATGGAACTGATCGAAGAAATGTATTGGTGTCCAGATAATTGTATCTTTATTGATCCGCCTTACATTGAAAAAGGCGATTGTTTGTATCCAGTAAAATTTCATTTGCATCAGGAATTAGCTGCATTGATTACAGAATTACTGAGAGAATTTCCAGGATGTGCAGATATTTTGCTAACTTATGATGATCAAAAAATTCTGCATGAACTTTACGATCAAAATCATATTGGAATACATATGATTGGTAGAAAATACAGTTGCAGCCGTTAAAAAAGGAGAAAATCATGATAAAAGAGAAAATTTATGGCGAAATCGTTCAAATCATCAGAGAAATGTATGATATTCAGACTTCAGTGATCAAAGATGTGAAAAAAATCTTAATTAAGAAAGGACATACTGTAGACTACTCAGGAACGATAAGTCCATATAGTAGCAGCTATCAGTTACTCCATTCAAGAGGAGAAGAACACAAAATACAGATTCCTTTCCTTTCTAAAGAAAGAGAAAATATGCTTCTTGCTGAGGCACTTTTTGAGATAGAAACCGGAATGCAAGATCATGCAGAATGTAAAAATCTGGCACGAAGATTGATGATACCAACAAAAGAATTCTTGCAGCAGGTTGATAAAAATGAAAGTGAAGGTCATAGAATCAATATTTCAAAGATTGCAGCTCACTTTTATGTTGATGAATCTAGTGTGATTGCAAGAGGTAGAGAACTTAGAATATTTGATGTTTTGTAAAAAAAAGGAGAAAAATCATGAAAGTCAATAAGAAAGAGCTTGCCGTTGGAAATACGGCTTATGTTGTAACTAAGAAATACGATTCAGATCAGATGAAACAAGTATATCACATTGATCCGGCGGAGATTAAAAAAATTGGTCGTAAATATATTACTGCTATTGTTCAGTACAGGGATCAAGAATACTGTCTGAAACATGACGGAGTCATTTACGAATTTGCCTTAAAAAATAAGACAAGCGGAGCAAATGATGTTTTATGTTTATCTGAAAAAGATGCGAAAAAGCATATCTTAAAACAGAATCTTTTGATGGAATTTCGAAATAAGAGATTCTATGAAAATGACTGCAATCTGGATCAACTGCTACTTATGAAAGCAGGATATCATTACGATCCAACAGGTCCAATGGCAGAACATTGGCAGAAGATTTTGGAATATGAGAAAGATAATTATTAATTGTTATGCAGGACAGGGAAACTCCCTTGTCCTGTATCGTTAAAAAGAAAGGAAAATCAAATGGAAAGAAACGATAAGATATACAATTTAAGAGGATTTTGTAACGTGCAAGATGACTGTTCGAAATGCAGATTAGATGCATTAACAGACAATTGTGACTTCGATGAACTGCCAGATAAAAAGATCGATCAATTATTCAAGATCGTTGAAAAGACAATCCATAAAGGCACAGAAGAGCTCACAGGTGTCGTAAAAGATGTCAACAAAGGGGCCAAAACAGTAACAAGTATTCTGGAAGAAATCAAAAAAGAAATGTGCGATGAATATTGCGTGCATGCAAAATTAACACCAAATTTTCAAAAGGAAGCAGAAGCAGCATGTAACAGATGTCCACTAAATAAATTGTAAAAGGAGAGTATCTTTATGGAAATTAACAATAGATTTTTGTTTAAAGCGAAACGGATTGACAATGGAGAATGGGTGCAAGGATCTTACTTTGTATTCATGGGAAAACATTATATTTTTGAACATCCCTTTGAAAGCGATAATCTAACGCATCAAATAGATGAGTCTACCATCTGTCAATGCACAGGACTAAGAGATAAAAACGGAAAACTGATTTTTGAAAACGACATCATAAAATCCTATTATATCTATACCATTGTTCATTGGAACAAAAAATATGCATCTTGGGCACTTGAAAGAAAAGGCTGGGTATATGATCACTTTTTTGGAGAAGCAGAAGATCCGGAAGATTATATAGTTGTAGGAAATATTTTTGATAATCCACAGTTGAAAAAGAAGTATGGTAAAGATTGGGAGGAAGAACACAAATGATCAAGACAAGATATAAAATACAGGAATATTTTTCAAAAGAAACAAAAATTCATTGCGACAGAGTAGAACAATACACGAAAGCAATGGCAGAAGAATTAAGGCTGTCTGCATACGACACAAAGATATTAACGGTTGCAGCAAGATATCATGATATTGGTAAATACTACATTCCAGAAAAGATTCTGAATGCACCAAGACCATTAACAGGATTGGAACGCAAAGTCATTGATATGCACGCATACTATGGATATGAAGCTTGCATGGAATATGGGTTTGAAAAAGATATTTGTGAATTAATATTACTGCATCATGGTACACACAAATATCGTACGCTGACAGATGAACAGATCAGCGATTTTGCAAAAGAATATTTTCAAATCTTAATGGCAGCTGATATTTATGATGCATTGATAAGTGACAGGGTGTATCGTAGAGCAATTGATCATGATCGAGCATTGGATATCATTGCAGAAAATCCAGAGATTAAGCGATGGGTGTTTCTTGCATTAGAAAAAATTTCACTATGTTAGGATTGAGATACTGATCACAACATGATATAATAGAATTGTATTTTTATCAGACTTTAGAATATAGGAAAATTCTGAACATTTTTAAGAATCAAGTTAATAGAAAATTATCAATCATGGGTATAAATTAAGCAGATATATGGTATCTGTTTATTTTTATACCCTTTTTTATTTTGAGGAAAGGAGATTTAAAAAATATATTAAATTGAAAAAATTCATTGAAACAGACAAAAAGTCTGTTTTTTTTATTTACGAAAGGAGATTTTTATGTTTAAAGAAGCAACAATTCAAGGAAAGATTTCAGGTCCAGTGATGATCGTATCTGTTACACAGAAACAGACCAGAACTTCAAAACCCTATTTGATCTTAAAATTAAGAGATGATCAGAAGAAAGAGGTAGATGCCAAGTTATGGAATATGTCAGTTGAAGAATTTCCATTTGATAAGAATACTGTGATCATCGGTGAATTTTCTGTTGGAGAATACAACGGGCAGAAAGATTTTACACTGGATATGTACAGAGAAGCTTTGGAATCTGAGTACAGAATGGAAGATTTCATCAATGCAGCACCTTACAGTCCGCAAAAAATGTATGAGTATATCTTACAGATTGCAGATCAAACAGTACTTGATGATGCTTATCTTGCTATCATTCATAATATTTATGAGAAGTACAAAGAACAGATTTTTATCTGGTCTGCTGCCAAAGCAGTACATCATAACATTCGATCTGGATTTTTGTATCATACATTCCGTATGGTTCAGTGTGGACTGGCATTAGGAAAAGTATATCAGAAGTCATTAAATCATGATCTGTTACTGACCGGTATCATTCTGCATGATATTGGAAAGTTGAAAGAATTATATACAGATTCTACTGGAAACGCTGATTACACTCCGCAGGGAAGCCTGTTAGGACATCTACTGATCGGGTGCGAGATGATTGATACTGCCTGCAATGAGATTCATTTAAGTGACGATGAAAGTCAGGAAAAAGTTCTGCTTTTAAAACATTTGCTTGCATCTCATCATGGAAAACAAGAGTATGGAGCAATTACAACTCCGCAGCTACCAGAAGCAATCATGCTAAATCGAATTGATATGATCGATGCAGAAATGTATCAGTGCGAACGTGCATTAGAGGATCAAACAAATGGAACATTTACAGATCGTATCTTTGGATTAGACAATACTCGTTTATACAAACCGATCTAAGAAAGGAGTGTATCATGCAGTACATTTTGTGCAATAAAGGATCCGGAACTGTTTCTTATGCCCATATTGCACCTTCTGGTGCTCTTACGAAGGTCAAAGATCGTTCTATGGCAACTGTTTTTGCATCACAACACGAGGTTGATCAGATAAAGCATAAGTACAGAAAAAAACTAAAAAGTTTTCAAAGAGAAGCTATTCCGGAGAAAAAAATAGCTGAAGAGCCGAAAATGATCAATGCACAGGAAGAACCAAAAACAGAAAAAGAATGTCAAAGAAAGTCTGTTTCTAAGACCTTGCGTATGCAAGTGTACAATCAAGCAGAGGGACGATGTGCTATCTGTGGAGATTTTGTTCCATATGATAATTTTACGATAGATCATATTTTTCCAGTCGCAAAAGGCGGAAATAATGAGATATCAAATCTACAATGTACATGCCACCAATGCAACCAGATGAAACAGGCGATGAGCGAAAAAGAATTCGAGTGCAAAATTGGAAAGATATTTTTCAGACAAATAATCAAAAGAATCAAAAACAGAAAGAAGGAAAAGTGAACTACCCACCACCTAAAGGTAGTGGGCTTCTGTTATAAGGAAACTATAAAGAAACATGGGTTTGCTATTATCATTGATTAAATTTAATGGAGGAAACTATATGAGAAAAGCAGAATTCGAACAGAAATATTTAGGAAAAAAAGTTCAAATTGAGTTGTTTGATGGAGATATCTTAACAGGATTCCTACAAAAAACTGGAGCTGAAAGATTTAGAAATAATCCGGATCTTTATTTGCGTAGAGGTTTTTATTGTTTGACAGAAACTTTAGAATCACAGGATTGTGTGAATTTCTTAATCTTTCGATTTTCTCATGTTCAAAAGATAAAATTTGTATAAAGAAAGGAGTATATTATGGAACAGACAGCGAAAACAAATACATTCATTATTGAAACAAACTTTCGATTATTATACTTTGCAATGGAAAATATCAAAGAGACAAAGCAACATGACATCAATTACTGGAAACAGTTACAAACTGTCATGTATGCTCAGATTGATAAAAATGCAACGTATAATAAAAAGTTCTTAAAACGTAGCATGTCGCAAATGATGATGTTTTACTGCAAAGAAGTTCGAGATGAAAAAAGAAATTTTTATGATGAAGTTTGCAGGCCTATTTACAATATTGTAAAAGAACATGCAGATGATCATGATCCAATGACTTATTATGCAGAAAGCTTTGGAAAATTGAACGAACTTTATCATAAAGAAAATGGGAAGAGTTACTATACAAAATCCATTTTAGCAGCTACTGATCTTTTAGAGCAGTTAAAGTGGGCAGAGTAATCACAAGTATTATCAATAGAAAGGAGGCTCGCCTAATGGCGAGAGCGAAACCATTCTGATAATTGATACAGAATTTTAAATTTCGCTTATTTATGATGAAACCTTATGATGTTGGATTAGTGTGTGGAAGATTCCAGACATTTCACAAAGGACATGAAAAATTAGTTGATACTGGTCTTTTACTGTGTGATCGATTATTGATTTTAATCGGATCTGCACAGGAATACGGAACTGAACGTAATCCGTTCAATATCAATACACGAACAAAAATCTTAAAAGAGATTTATGGAGATCGACCAGAGATTATGATCTATGCACTTTCAGATATGACGGACGAAAATGATATCTGTCCTGAATGGGGACGTTATCTGTTAGATAATGTAGATAGATATATTTACAAGAACCCGGACCTGATGATTTATGGTAACGATGAAAGCAGAAGCGGTTGGTTTGACAAAAAAGATCTGGCCAACACAGCTGAATTAATCGTAAACAGACAGGATTTACCGATTAGTGCAACCATGGTAAGAGAATCCATGGCTAAAGATGATCGAAAAAAATGGATGAGTCTGGTAAATCCACGACTACATAAAATGTATGATGAATTACGAGCAGAACTTATGAGTGTCCCATTTTATAAGGAGCAAAGAAATGATACTGTCAGCCATTCGTAAAAAAGAAAGGAGTATTTATGAGTTGGATTAGCGGAGAATTTGTTATTAACGACATGAGTCAAAGAAGTATGGAAGAAGCAAAAAAAACAATTTCTTCTATTGTACGTCACAATGCAGATCTTGAAGAATTTCCTCATATGGGAAAAAATATCATGCAGATTGAACATTTGCGTCCAAGAACAATTTTTGATTCAGAGGAAGAAGCTTCTTCAATTCTTGAAGAAATGTATTCTGACTGGGCTCGCAGATGTAATGCGATTGTGACATTTCGTGATACAAGTCAGGCAAAGGAAACAAAGCGACTTCTGAATTTACAGGAACGCTTAGAAAAGGAAAAGCAGAAATTGCAGGATTATCTAAAAAAATCAGATTGCAAAAACTTTAAGGCAAAACTGATCACTTGTCCTGGCTGTGAATCCAAAATTAATAAAAAATATATCAATGGAGGTGAGTGCCTGCTATGTAGGACTGATTTACGATCAAAAACGGTGATCGAAACAACCAAACGCTATCAGGCAAATATCAATAACATCTCATCAGAGATCAACAAAGAGCTTAAGAAACAAAAAGAAAAACTTCCGATCAAATATCTCATAGGATATTGTGAATATGTCGGATAATCAACAAAGAAAAGGAGATTTTTATAATGAATAAAGTAGTATTAATGGGAAGATTGACAGCAGATCCAGAGGTTCGATACACACAGGGAGAAAATCCTATGGCAGTTGCACGATATACATTAGCAGTCAATAGAAGATTTAAAAGAAATAGTGAGCAAGAAGCTGATTTTATCCGATGCATTGCTTTTGGAAAACAAGCGGAGTTTGTTGAAAAATACCTAAAAAAAGCTATACAGATCCTGATTGTCGGAAGAATCCAGACAGGAAGTTATACAAAGGACGGTGTGAAAGTTTATACTACAGATGTTGTAGTAGAAGAGCATAACTTTACAGAGAGCAAAGGTTCTCAGAATCGTTCTGGTAACAATGCTGGACAGAATCAGAATCATGGAAATGCTTCTACAAATAATGCAAATCAGAGTCCAAATAGAGGAAACAACAGTGTTCCATCTGGAAATACTTATCCTGACGATGGATTTATGAACATTCCTGATGGATTAGAAGAAGAACTCCCATTTGCATAAAAAAGAAAAAGAAATCTAATTTTATGGATGGTCCAGTATATTCAGACACTTTGTCGAATATACTGGACCATTTTGTAATTAATTTATTGACAAAATAAGTGAGCAATCAAAAGAGATTGATCATGCAAGAAAGGAAGATGCGTAATGTTACATATTAGAAATGATTACTATATCAAAGCTGGGGTAAGATCTTATATTTTACTGAAAAAGCTATCAAAGAAAGAGAGCTCAGAAATAGAAGATACAGAAGAAGTAGAAGAACATGTCAATGGATACAAAAATATTGGATATTATTCCAAAATTGAAACTGCGATTAAAGCTGCAATGGAAGAAATGGTTCGTGATCAGATTCGAGATAAAGACGATATCTCACTAAACGAGATTGTAGATTATATTTCAAAATTAAGAAAAGAAATGGATGATTTACTGTCTGAAAAAGTGCAAGGATTATAATTTTTTTGAAAGGAGAAAGACTATGGATAAAGTAAAAGAAACAGAAATTAAGAAAGTTATCGATCATCTGGCACAAGATATTATTGATCAGTATCATATTGAAATTCCAATCCAAGATATCGATCAGGTTGTCCAGACAATCGGTGGACGAGTGGAAGAAGATCGAGAAAAATATTGTAACTATTGCGATTTTATCAGCAAAGCGAAAGATTCATTCGTGATTTATATTTCACCTTATTACAAACATGAACGGAGAAAAATGATCATTGCTCAACAGCTAGGTCATTTGTTCCTGCATATGGGATATCAAACGAATCATAATCTTTGGAATTTGCAAAAAGAAGGGCGATTCCAGGAGAAGAACGATCCAGAACAGGCACGACAGGCAAGCCAATTTGCTTATGCACTGTTTATGCCGGAGGATGTGTATCGGGATATTGTAGATCGCAATTTGCAAGGAAACATTGTGCATACAAAAAATGTTGCAGAATACTTTGGAGTATCCACTGCGGCAGCTTCTCTAAGAGGTAGAGAATTGGGCATTTTGCTATGAAACGGCAAGAAACAAAGATTATCAAAGTCTAGCAGAAAACCTCGGTCAACTTTAGTTGTCCGAGAAATGAATATTTATGACACAAATGATATTCAATGTATCTGCAATATGGGGCGTTTGGATGAATATCCTGATCCTAAATATGCAGATGTATATGTTATGGGCGAATTAATTAATGCATTTTAAAAGGAGAAAATATGTTAGAAATCAAAGGAAAGGTAAATACTGCTATCTGTTATGCAAAAGTGATCGAAGATGATGCGATTGAACAGATTCGGACCATGTGTAATTATGGATTAACAGAAGGCAGCAAGATTCGTATTATGCCTGATGTACATGCAGGAGCAGGTTGTACTATTGGTACAACTATGACAGTATCTGATAAAGCATGCCCAAATGTTGTCGGTGTTGATATCGGATGCGGAATGTATACAGTTCAATTAAAAGAAAAAGAGCTTGATTTTAAAAAAATCGATGAAGTTTGTCATTATATTCCTTCTGGAAGAGATGTATGGGAAGAAAATAACTCTGATTTTGATCTTGAACGATTAAGATGTTATAAAAGCTTGAAAAATCCTGATAGGTTAGAAAAATCTATGGGAACATTAGGCAGCGGGAACCATTTTATTGAGATCGATCAGGCATCCAATGGCACATATTATCTAATCATTCATTCCGGTAGTCGTAATCTTGGAAAACAGGTTGCTGAATATTATCAACAGCTTGCCATTGAATTACATATTGGAAAAGAAGAATATGTTGCCAAGAAAGCAGCGATCATCGAAACTTACAAAGCAATTGGTAAAAGCAAAGAGATACAAACAGCATTAGTAGAATTAAAAAAAGAATATGAATCAAAAGTTTTAAATATTCCAAATTCACTTTGCTGGTTATATGGAAAATCTTTCAAAGATTACTTACATGATGTAGAAATTTGTCAGGAATTTGCAAGAAAAAGCAGAGAAAAAATGGCTCAGATCATTTTAGAAAGAACTGGTATGACAGCAGAAGAATCATTTCATACAATTCACAATTACATTGACACAGAAGAAATGATCTTAAGAAAGGGTGCGATCGCGGCACATAAAGGTAAAAAAGTTCTAATTCCAGTAAATATGCGAGACGGATCAATTCTCGCTATTGGAAAAGGAAATGATGAATGGAATCAGTCAGCACCACATGGTGCAGGCAGGTTAATGTCCAGGTCAAAAGCCAGAGAAACAGTTGATATGGAAGAGTATAAGAAATCTATGAATGGAATTTATACAACATCAGTCAATGAATGTACATTAGATGAAGCACCGATGGCTTATAAATCATTAGAAGATATCATTGATGTGGTCAGTGAGTCAGTAGATATTGTGGAAGTAATGAAACCTGTGTTCAATTTCAAAGCATCATAAAAGGAGAAAATCAATGAATCAATACGAATGGAAATATGAAGAAAATGCTTATCAGAAATACTATGACGTAAAACTTGGAAAAGATTACATTTGTGTGTTTGCAAATAAATCGGCCCCAAACATATGGCTAGGTACATATATTAAATATGGCTGTGGTTCTGTAACTATTGCAAATAAAACTTTCAATGATAAACAACGCAAAAAGGAATCCAAGAATGGAACGATTAAACTTCGGGATAATATGCCTAACAAAATTCAGATGTTATCCAGTAATGATCCTGAGTACATGAAGAAAAAAGTCATTTATGCCTATGAGCATAATTTATTGGAGGTTGATTGTTAATAATAGTCTAGTAGAGAAAAAGGAGAAATTATGAGTAAAGAAAATATCTTAGAAGTTAAGGAATCAGAAGTATTCAAAGATCTGATCATTGAAATCAAAAATGAGATGCATGAAAAATATGTAGAAACACAGGATTTGAACATTTCTTTTGAAGATTTTGTGGAGAATTTTTATTTCCATGTAGGTTATGTCCTAAGAAAGAAGATAGCTTGTGCCGGTCAGATGTTAATGGATCATGGGATGCCATTTCCAGAAACAGAAAACACTTTGTTTGATCTTTTAACAAAAGATGATGCAGAAATTCTTGCTGTTTCTAATTCAATCTTCCCAGAAAGTAAAAAATACGTTGTCGGTAAAGATTTATAAAAGGAGAAAGAAATCATGTTAGTAGAAGTTACATATGCTTGTAAAATGGGATGTACACATTGTTTATCAGACTGTAAACCGGATGGAGAACATATGACATTGGAAGTATTTGAAGATGTATTAAAGTTTATGATCAAAAATCAGATTCCTACATGGAGTTTTTCAGGTGGAGAAATGTTTGAACATCCAGATATTTTAAAGATGTTGACTCTGATCGAATCTTATTGGAAAACCTTGCCGATTAAATATCCAATCACGTTTGCGACAAATGGTCGTGAACTTGTTCGTAACAAAAAACTTTATCATGCAGTTTCAGAGTTTTCGAAACATTGTGGAAAACGATATGTTATGATTCAGGTGACCGATGATCCGAGATTTTATCCTGATCCATTAACAGATAATGAAAAATATTGGTTATCTAAATTAGGAGTCATTATTGATACGGTTCCTTCGAATCAAAATGATAAATCTCATTGTTTGTATCCACAGGGGCGTGCTTTAGAAAACTATTCTGATGAATATTGGAATACGATTGCACCAAAATGTATCAATTGCATTTTGCTCACAAAGCAGAAACCGGAAGCGACATTGACGGATCTAGTCAATATACTTTTAGCTAATGGCAAGATTTGTACACCAGTTATTGCACCAGATGGAAGTATTAAGATTGGTGAGTCGGCACTTTGTCCTAAAATTGCATCTATTTACGATTCTGTTCCGGAAATTATGGAAAAGATTCGTAATGCAAGATGTCGTGCGTGTAAAATTCCATGGGAAAAATTAAAAGAAACAAATCCAATCGCATACTTATTATGTGAAAATTTTTAATGAGGAAGGAGGCTCGCTTTATAGTGAGGACAAAAGAGGCTTAGATGATAAGTCTCTTTTGTTTACTTATAATGAGGAAAACGGAAATCGGAAAAAGAATAAGAAATATTAGGATTCTAAATGGTCTGTCTCAATCTGAGTTAGGTGAGAAGCTGGGATTGACAGCAGATCGAATTCAAAAATATGAAAATGGAGCAAGAAATCCAAAAGTCTCCATGATATTTCGGATAGCAAATGCTTTGGATGTTAATGCAGCTGCATTATATGATCCAACACCATGTGATGATTTAAGTACCATGTTTTTTTTCTTTGAAATGGAAGAAAAATATGGAATGACTATTGAAAAAATTGTAGATGATGATGGAAATATTAAATATGCAGTTGTGGCGAATTCTGAAAATCGTATGTATGATTATTTATCTAAATGGCATGATGCTTATATATGTAAAAAAATTGAAAGTAAATTGGTAGATACGCAAGAAGAGAGGGAAAGAATTTTAAAAAATTATGCTAGATGGAAAAGTAAATTTCCAAAAAGTATAGAGAATTCTAAAGATTTAAAAGAGAATCAAAAGCAGAAATTGAAGAAGAAAATAGAAGAATTGCAATCTGAATATGAAAGATTACATTGAATGGCCGAGAATTCCTGCAGAGTATCTTAAAAATTGGAGGCGAAAAGAAAATGAAAAAAGAAGAATTTTTAAAAGTAATATCAGAAAAAGATAAAGATCAGGAAGTAAATGAACTGATAGGAGAAATTGAAGAACATGTTTTTCGATATATCAAATACGGAACCAGATCGAATGTATTTAATCTTGTTGAAACCTGTTATGACGATGTCAAAAGCATGATTGTTCCTGAAACGCTAAAAAACTATTCTGTAGGACGTTTCATGGATCTTACCTATTTTGTCGCATTATGTGATATATATTTTAAAAATAAAAATATTCTTTCAGAACGGCATGATTTTGAAAAAGCATTAAAAGATCGCAGAGAATTAGCAGCGATCATCAGTTTCATTGTAGAAGAAAAACATCATGTGACATTGGAAGATTTGTGCTCTCATTTTGAAAAAGAGCTTAAAAAAAATCAGATTAAAGATTGTGTCCTTCGATTTGATCAGTATTTTTCCTTTCGGGTAAAAGATAAAGACCGTAACAAGGAGAATGCAGAGATCATAGAATCAACTAAGATCACAGTCAGCCATGCAGGAAGAAGGATGTATCAGTTCATTCGGGACAGTGGATGCACATACAGCCCATATGCCGTAGATTACTATATTTACAAAAATTGTAGTGATATCTCAATGTCATTAACTTAAGAAGAAAGCAGAAATTGTAATTATTTATAAAATTATTATTTCTGCTTTTTGATTTTTATATGAATACACTTATCCTATTTTTCCTTGTATTAGTTGAATTTTAATGTCAATATGCTCTCTTATGGGTATTGGAATACTTTGCTGCGAACTTTCCTTTCCTTCTCTTATAATGCCGTTTAGGACGAACAGGAACAAGATTCTTACTGATATCTTCATATATTTGTTGAAATAATATACCTTTCTTTTGTTCATCTGTTTCAATGAGAATATAAATCAGATCATTTTTTAAGATACCGATACTAACTGTCTGATTGATCATCATTTTATGTTTTCTGTTTGTTTCTTTCTGATCCAGTTCACGCTCTGCATCTAGTATGATGTCTTCGGCTAAATTGCTCACATATATAGTACTGTATATATCTTGTAATAATAGGATCGGCTTTGTACCTGTAAAATTTTCTATCTGCAACCGGCTTTTCAAAGTTTCATATGCTGTCTCTATTTCCCATCTCATATGATATAATTCGCTGATTTCTTCTGTATTGAATTCAGATTGTGAGAGATTTGTTGCTAAAACTTCCCAATTTCCGTTTTCTAATGGAATTTTAACCATACGTAATGAAATTTCGCCTAGTTCTTTCATACGTTCTCCATCCATTGTTCCCTCATGGCATCGAATTCTTGACATATCGAATTTTATTTTAACTAACTGGTCATTTTCAGACATATTGTTTTGTTCTTTTTTGTAATCATTCCTTTTTAAACGCACAATAAATTTAATGTTTTTATCCATCATATGTATGAATGCTGGTGTAGAAGGATAGCCTCTGTCCATGATAATAATAAAAGGAATATCTCCTATTGTTTCTGGTATTCGTTCCAACTGCCTTTGTGCCAGACGCATTTCATCAAATTTCACTCTGTTACAATCACTTTCCAGTATCATACGGTTCATTACATCATAAATACAGCCTAATCCTATCTGAGCCTGTGGTTTTGTAGTTTTTCGGCTTGTAGATCCATACAGTTCCAGTGTTTCAGCAGTCGTAGGAATATTAAGAGCTGACCCGTCAGCTGCTAATATTAAATGATCTTTGTAAGTTAAAAAAGAAGAATCCGCATAAAAGTTACGGTTATGATATTTATATAATTCTAAAAAAGCATCTGGATTAAGTTTCATACGCTGTTTCAGATATCCTGGTTTTGAAATAGAAGTACCAGGATGAGCAATTTTCATATAATTTCTCAGTTCCAATGCCAATGTCAGCCCCTTTCTGTTTATCATTGTGAAAAGAAGATCATGAAGAGGCATTTTTCGAACTCTGGTAAAATAATTTTTATTAGATGATCGACAAAATACCTTAAATTCGTTAGATTTTATTTTTTGTATATCCATGAATGTACGATTTTGAGAATGTTTCATATATAATCACATCCTTTTTGCTGGCAGGTTCATGGTTTCTCTTTATAATATAAGCATATCAAAAAAGGAAGAAGATATCTATTCTAAAAGAATTAGATATCTTCTTCCTTAAGTTAATGACATTGAGTGATATCTTGGATTTTGTTGGTGACGTATTGGATGGAGAAAAAGATATCTCTGATCTTGATGACCTGATGATCGATCTCCCAAAGAATCAGCAGAGAATTTTGAAGACAAAGATCAAACTGTTGTGTGGACAAGAGATCATTACTTTATGAGGCGGGAATATCCCGTCTTTTCAAATGAAGATTGAAAAATATCTCATTTATGGAAATTAACAAGAGTAGAAAAAAGCAGAAAGACTAAATTTATAAGAGAAAAGGGTTGTGCAATTCTGTACAGCTCTTTTTTTTGTGTAAAAAATGTGATATACTGAACATAGTTTATCAGAATCCGCACAACAGGATAAGTCTGAGCTTTTCAACAAATTGAATATCTTCGACATAAAAGCATAGAGGAAGCAGACAAGAATGTCTGTTTTTTTTGTGCTTTTATTTATATATTTTTATCTTTTTACGGAAGGAGGCGAAAAAGTATGCGAAAAAGAAAAGTACGAGCAATCGGTATCTTGGTTGCGATACTCAGCATTTCTACATTAAGTGGATGTGGAACTTCAAAGCAAAAACAGGTCAAAACTGCAAGAACAACACAAGAGTCTAATGTTACAGAAAAGAAAAATCTTGTAAAAAATACAGAAGAGCCAACTACAACATCCTCAACAACAGAAATGCCAACATCAAAAGCGAAGTCAACAACGGCTTCTGAGAAGGTAAGTACGACAACAACAGAGACACCGATCGCAACAAAAAAGGATGAACAAAAAGCTGCGGTCAAATCAACCGTTATCTACAATGGATTTTCTGATACGAACAGCGTGGAAATGAAGATGTCAGACGGAAGTTATGAAGTGATGATCGTTGAAAAAGAAGATCTAATTAAGAAATTGGAGGATTTAGATCCAGGAACAAAAGTGACAATTCAATACAAAGCGAAAGCAGGTCAAGCGAACAAACAGATCATTAAGGTATTTTAGGGAGGATGAGAAACTATGAGAAAGGGAACGTGGAAGCGTTTTACAGCAATGGCAATGAGCCTGTTAACAGTTTTAGGTACCGGACTCAGTGGTGGAGTTAATATAGTATATGCAGCAAATTCTTTCAAAGCAGGAGATGCAGTGAAAGTTAAATATCTGCATAACAACAAGACCTATACAAAAAAAGCAGTGGATGCAAGATGGAATGATAAGATCCTTGGTACAAAGATGCCGGGATACATTGACGAGAATGATAATGCAATGTATTCTGCTTACTGGATCTTTGGACAGTCTGAAAGACCAAAAGTGCTGTATAAGAACAATGGCAATACGTTTACATTAAGCAGATACAGTACAACGATCAAAATGACAGTTGACAGCAAGACGGCTTACGTCAATGGCAAAAAGGCGACAATGTCTACAGCTCCACGAAAAGTATATAACTACGCAAATAAGACAAATTATATCATGGTTCCGGGTGCGTGGACAGCAAAAAAACTTGGTATCAATTACAAATGGAATGCTACGAAACGTGCAGGATGTATGAGTGCAGCCAGTCAGTCAGGAAGTTCTAATAATGCTACCACGACTGCAACGAAGCCTGCAACAACTACGGCAAAACCAACGACTACAACAGCGAAACCTGTAGAGACAAAGCCGGAAGTCGTAAACAGAAAAGCAACAACAGCTTATGATATGACTGCATCTGCCTATGCAAAAGAGCAGAGTAAAGCAGTTCCTAAATACGGCAGTCAGACATATGATGAAAATGCGTATCAGAAAAAGATCACATCACAAGCCAACGATGAACAGTATATGAGACTTGACACATATCATAATGTAAATGAATCTGTATTTGCAAAAAAACTGGATAATTTATTACAAAATAAAAATAACAGTGCGTTAAAAGGAAAAGCAAGTGCGATCATTGCAGCTGCTAAAAAAGAAAAAATTGATCCAGTATACTTAGTATCCCAGACCATCAACGAATCTGCGTATGGAACAAGTGCGTTAAGCAAGAAAACCATTACAAAGGTCATCACAGGGGAAAGCATTAAAAAAGATGCAAATGGAAATGTAACTGGATTCCAGAAAGTTGACGGGAAATACATCACAAAGACAATTTCGGAAACGACGGTATATAATCTGTATGGAATCAAGGCGTACGACAGTGATCCGCAACTTTGTGGTTCTTCCTATGCTTACTATATGGGATGGACAAACGTAGATAAAGCATTAAACGGAGCTGCAAAATATGTTGCAGATAACTATATTCACAACACATCGTATCAGCAGAATACGCTGTTTAAAATGAGATATAATCCGAAAAAAGATGATATCTGGCATCAGTATTCTACCAATCCTTCCTATGCTGAAGAGATCGGAGATAAAATGAAGGAAATGAAAGATGTTTATGACGGATGTTCCAATACATTTGTTTATGACAGACCATCTTTCGTAAAAGAACCAGAGCCTGCTACAACAGCTGCAAAGCCAACTACAACAACTGCAACTACAGTCAAACAACCTACAGCAGTTAAATACACCGTAACAGGATCACTGCCAAACAGCAGAGTAAAAGCTTCAAAAAGTAATTACAATCTTCGGATCAAGCTTCCTGAGAAAGTCACAAAGTATTATCTGGAAGATAAATATACAAGCAGACAATTATTCATGTCGTGTGCTGGAAATCATGTTTCCCACTTTAATAAATCAGCAAACCGTCAGGCGAAAAGTTCCATGGTCAGCTTTAATGTCAAATATAATGCTGACAAAGGCAGAACATATATTTATATAAAACCATCCAACACTTACAGAGGCTATGCGGTCTCTTTCAATGGGGAATATGCTTATGTGAAATGGGGAACACCAAAAACAATGTACAAAAACATCTTAGTTTTAGATGCCGGACATGGCGGCTCTGACTCTGGAGCAACAGGAAATGGATTAAGAGAAAAGGATCTTACATTAAGCATTGTTTTAGCAGCAAAGAAACAGTTTGATAAGGATAAGAATTATGCTGTGTATTACACAAGAACAACGGATACTTATCCATCTTTGACAGATCGAAGTGATCTTGCAAACAATGTTGGAGCTGATTACTTCCTTAGTTGTCATATCAACTCTGCAGGAGCAACAGCAAAAGGTTCAGAGACGTTATACAACTCTCATGGATACAAAGCAACGAACGGAGTTACGTCTTATAAATGGGCTGCAAATGTACACAACTTCACTAAGGCGGCAACAGGATTTACGAATCGAGGACTGGTAGATCGTACTGGATTAGCTGTATTACGTCATACAAAAACAGCATCTACTTTGACAGAGTTTGGATTTATCTCAAATAAATCAGAAGCTGCATCCATGAAAGCGAACACAGATAAGTATGGAAAAGCAATGTATGATAGCGTTGTTAAAATGTTTAAGACCAACCCATCAAAACGATAGTGATGAAGAAGCAGATATGTATTTTTATGTGTCTGCTTCTTTTTTTTTGCAATCAAATATGGTATACTATATTTGTATTTTTATTAGACTTTAGAGATTGCAGGAGGCAAACTCTGAACTTTTTTAAGAAAACAAATTAAATAGAAACTTACCAATTATACGGCATAAATTTAAGCAGATATCTATTGTCTGCTTTTTTTATGCCCTTTTTTATTTTTTAGAAAGGATGGGCACACCATGAAAAAGAATTTAGAATTAAAATCAGGAGACATTTTAACAGTAGGTCAATTAACTCATAACTAAAGTCACGAGCTTGAAAAGGCTTATGATTTAGTTATCGCGTTAATGAGCAGAAACAAGATGCCAGTGATCTTCTTTTGGAAGTGGACACTCTGGGATTCTCTAGTCCCAGACTCTGTCAAGCTGACACCAAGTTTAAGAAAACCAAATTTTCGTCATGTATAGGCTTATCACCGAAGCGGGGATCTCGTTAATCCCTGAGAGACTGCATGACACCAAAAAAGAAAGGAGGTATCAAGGATGTCTGAATATATTTATGTCTTAGGCATGGATAGAAATCCGCAGATGCCGACCAAACGAAAGAGACATGTCGAAAAATTGTTACAGACAGGAAGAGCAC